>Ga0265297_10001233_pt1 | contig 62133 bp, 67 predicted proteins | sample Munlanlwell13791_FD_192502 | JGI IMG/M metagenome (GOLD analysis project Ga0265297, IMG submission 192502) | Leachate microbial communities from a municipal landfill in Southern Ontario, Canada - Leachate well 137-91 | ecosystem: Engineered > Solid waste > Landfill > Unclassified | place... | reverse complement strand
TGGCATCGTATCTTTAGGAACTTCAACATGGACAACATCCATCCGGATAAATTTACAGGGAACATTCGTTACGTTAAATGATCTTCCCCGTACAGAGATTTGGCTGTATATCTCATTGACAACGGTCTGGTTAACCGGTTCATTTGGACTCAACAGGACAACGATTGATCCATCGCTGTCCTTCACGTAACCGAGAACTCCACCGGGGAAATTATCGGAACCGGTTTCCTTTTCAGATGAATTGATGAAGGCGTCCAGGAGATCTGGATTTTTCAAAAAGACCGTTCGCTCCGGATTTTCCTCGTCACAACCGAATGAAGCGATAACCCAGTCTTCCGGTACATGGGGTAACTCAGGAGATGGAGATACAGAATGTGATGAGTTACTTATGGTCATTTCCTGATCCCCGTTTTGTTTCGTGCTCCCCTGTTCAGAAAGTGGTCCGGTTCGACCGGTAAAGAGATACCAGGGATTACCCTCCAACGCAATGATCTGCCTGAGATCGGCGGAACCCGCTGAAAGGTTGTTCTCCCCGATCAGGCCGAAGTATTCGATGAAACAGTCATCCCTGCTCGGCATGACCGCTTTTTTTATGACAAAAAAATACCCCGCTGTATCATTGCTCTCGAACGCTGTACCTTCCAGTGTGGATGGAGGGGCCTGCCTGCCTGCATAGTTCCAGGACTGTATCTCTCTGGAAAGATCGAGTGAGACGGGTGTGAGTTGTCCTTGGGTTTTCAGGTACCTGGACAACTGCCCTTCCGAATTGCCGCATTCACCTGAATTCTCGAAATACCAGATTGCAAAAACGCGGGTCTGGTTCGTCCCCGGTTTCCGGAACACGGCATAGCTCGCAGTCGCATAACCTGCAGTCTGAGTCAGTGGCGGAAATTGCGGGTAGTTTCCTGAGTTCCGCTGGCTGATACAGAGATCGGGTCCCGGGGTATTCGCACGATCCGGCGAGTCGCAACGATGTCCCACGTTCCAGATAATCCCGGTGGAAAAATCCTGGTGCTGCGGCAGTCCGGGACCGATTGGGTGGATGAGAATAATGTGAAAAACCAGAATATATCCTAAGAGCAGGATAAAAGGTATTGTACCCCATATGATCCATCGTTTCAGGTCTTCCGTTTCTTTCAAAATTTCAGCTCTCCAATCAATGTTGTATTCTTACGAAGGTCTCACATAGGTATCTCTTGCCCGGATACTTCCTGACAACTTGGATGGCCCTCTTCCTGCAAAGGTATTTTTCGATGCTCGTTCAGTCTGAACACATGAAGCAGGAAAAGAACACATCAGCGTTCTTCAATCGGACCTGCAGAACTTCCCTTCCCGTAAGTATATGTATTCCGGATCATTTCCCGGAGAAAATCCGTCTCTGGTGCAAGAAGTGCAGGTTCCGCCGTCCCATAATACACAATATAATGTTCAGTGTCTCCATCAGGAATCTGTTTGCGGGACGGGTCGGCAGGCGCAGAAATTGCGACCGTGAAAAACAGGCCCGATGTGTTCGGACCTTCGTACCCGGTGGTCGTGAGCCGGGAAGGCAACCAGTCATTCCCCACATCATTCCGGCTGGCATTACCGGAATGATCTCCCGGTTCCGGAATCCCGGAAAAGTCCAGTCCAAGTTCTGTAATCGTTCCAGAATGTCTCAGGAATTCATGGAGGGTTTTCTGCGATTCCTGGAATCTTCGGTCATCGCTGAAATACCATACGGCTATAACATATTTTCTGCCGGTGTCCCGCTGTGAATAATTTTCATAACGGCAGTAGGGCGAAATATCCGGGAACCCGGAGGCTGGACCATCCCTCCATCCGGTAAGAATGAGTTGTCCGCCCGGCGACCGGTTCGTTCCCTGCCCGGATGCCGGCCAGACAATATCTTTCTGGGGCAGGTACCAGCCGGCCCGGACTTCCGGAGGTGTCGGAGCTGTCCTGAAATTATTGAAGGTGACAGAAATGATGCCGGTACTCAGGAGTACCAACGCAATGAGAATCATGACCTTTACCCGGCTTGAAATCGTCATGGTTTTCCAAAAAAAATTAAGATGGTCGGGAATAATCCGCAACTGCGCCAATCCAGTCGTCGAATGCCAGGGATACTGCTGTCAGGGGTGTCCATGTATCCTGGATGACGACATAGTCACCGGACAAATAGGATTCGTACCCGATAACGGCGACAGTATGTTGTCCATAAGCCTGGGACCGGCCATATGCCGTGCCTCCCCCGATCATATTGAGAACAAAGGGTTTGTTCACATTGATTTCTGTGGTAACATCAGAGAATGTGACCCAACTGTCCTCAGTAAACGTAAGCTGGCTCCCGTATCCATGATTGGAACTGACAGTGTTCATACCATCATCCACGTTGTAGATATAGGTCCCGGTACTCGTTGATGTGCTCATCGCTGTACCGAGCTCAGTGATGAGAGTATATGAATTGTCGGGAATGCCTGGGTATCCGTGGGAATCCCAATAGGAAAGAACCATTCCTGCAGATGTCGGTGCACAATAATTATTCAGGGGCTGGCTGTAGAGGGGGACGCCGGGAATGGATTTTGATCCATATGTTGTGGCAGCAAGGGCGGCCGGCACTGCGACAGAGGCTGCATTACCGGTCAATGACTCCCACTTCTGGTTTGCGCTCTTTACTCTCGCTGCATCACGGGCGATCTGTTCATCAGTATTGACCGGGTATTTATTCTCCATTTCCACAAGGTCGATGACAGAATTATCAGAAAGATCGACATTCTTTATGCTAATGGTATTCCCCCGAGCATCGGTCACCGGGTACTGGGCAATATAAAATGTCCCGCCCAGGTAGAGGAGTTTCGGTGACCCGATGTTTTGTGTTTTTCCATCAATGGACGACAGGGCTGCCTGCCGGGACAAGGATAATTTCTCTGCGTCCGCGTCCGGAACTGTTCCGCGTGAGAATTCCAGGACCGGATAATTATCCCGCGTTGCAGATGTGAGAATATACCCGGAGTATTGTCCGTCTACATAAACGTTGAACAGGTAAGCCGCCTTCTGATCGTTCAGATTATAATATACCGTAGACGGCTGAATGGTTCCTGTTGTCCATTCCTTATACATTTCCGATGATTTCGCTACGGTTTGCATATGCATCTCCGCAACGTGTTGTGCAGTTACCTGATCAACACCGTTTTTATCGTCCACCGCGCTCACCATCGGTACCATCGCCATCGCTGCCAGCAGCAGTGCCAGCAGGACGACAACTGTTTTGTGTAGGTTCATTTTTCTTCAACTCCTCGCATTTTTCCATGCGCTTCGCTCGCTGGCATGGGAAAACCTTCATAGGATCGGAAGATAATGTTCTCATGCCTACGGGCGGGACCGGGTCCAACGAAGTTCGTCGCTTGGTGAACCCGTCCTCTTCTTTTGGGACAACCACCGGCCGTCCACAATGTGCGATTGAATATTCATCTATTAATAATTTCTAGTACATTTGTTTACACGTTCGAAAACGCAGAGGGTACCCGGTAAGAAAAGGAAAAAGAAATGAGCCGGGATTGGCCGGATGAGATTTTTCCCGGCGTAAGGGAAACCTGCGCGGGGAAACTCGTCACTTTTCATCTCATCATTCCGTTTTTATTCTTTGCAGGATCTCCGGCCGCCCCCACCGGCCAAGCGGACAGGGAAGGGCGAGGGGCATCGTGACAATGTCTCCCCCTCCTCACTACACTTGGCCTCGCTCGCCCCTCACCAAATCCCCGCTGGGCCAACTACCTGCAATCGCCCCGCCGCCAGAGTATACTCCAGGAGGAGGCGGCAGTCATCGCAATTACCCTGCAGCCAAATAAAAAGTCCGGCAGGGGGGTTTAGCCGGCACCCCCCCGAAAAAATCAGATATCGTGTGATGCGCTGCCTACTTCCCGCCGCTGATCATCCGGACTGTCGCATCATTCGTAAGCAGGGTTAACTGGTGAATCGCTATCATGTTGAGCCGGGCGAGGCGTTCGGCCTGGGGAAGGTTGTCGCTGATGAAATGAGCGTTGAGGTTCTCAAGATTTGAGAGACAGACCAGCTGGGAAATATCCGCGTAGTCCCGGATATTTCCTTTCTTATCCGGATTATTATCCCGCCACTCTTTTGCACTCGTGCCGAACAGAGCCATGTTGAGTACATCGGCTTCGGACGCATATACAGCATTGATCTGCGATCTGGTCAGCTCAGGAGGGACCAGGTTTTCCTGCACGGCATCGGTATGGATCCGGTAATTGATCTTCGCAAGGTTTCGCCGGATATCCCACCCAAGCGTCTGCCGCTCATTATCTTTGAGACGCTGGAATTCCTTGATAAGGTAAAGTTTGAATTCAACCGAAATCCATGATGCGAATTCAAATGCAATATCCTTGTGTGCATATGTCCCGCCATACCGGCCCGGTTTTGAGACAATCCCCCGGGCATGCGTCTTTTCGATCCACTGGCGGGGAGTGAGCGTAAAACTATTCAGTCCGGCCTGTTTTCTAAACCCGTCGAATTCGACGGGATTAAAATCCGGGTTGTTCAGTTGTTCCCATATGCCAAGAAATTCTATTGTGTTGCGGTTCCGTATCCAGCTGCGGATGAGATCGTCCGTGCTGTCAGGATTCTTGTAGCGTGCAATATCGGTGATACAGATGAAATCTTCATCATTCTGCACATACACCGCAACTTCCCTGTCAAGAACATGTATCTTTGTCATTCTCTTCCGCCCGTTTTGAAATCAGGATTGGATTTGCATACCCCTCAGAGTGCATTTTTTTATGTAACGTAAAAACCCCCGGTGCGGGGTGTGAAACTGTATGACCTGGAATAAAGTTTTTCGGCAGACCTTTCAGGAATCTTCGAATTGGGGTGCGTTCATTGCAATTCCTGTGTGGCCGAATAACTCTCTCGGCCACATCATCCGGATTTCACTGGGCCAACTGCCGGCAATCGCCCCGCCGCGTGAACTCCCCGGGAGCGGCGGCAGCCATCGCAAGATACCGATCTTTCCCGGATAATTCATCATTATGATTCTTCCCCTTCCCTGCTAACGCAAGGAGTCGCATGGCCGTCCCCGCCCTGGAAAAAGTGAGACTCGTGGAATGCCTGACTCATGACGAAAACAGGAACCGGTATTACAAGATAACCAAGACCGGGAAAAAGGGTGTTGAGATTATTGAGGGCATCAGAAAATTTTTTTTGAGAACCTGCATTTATCTGAAATCATAGTTCCTTCTTCTGCATTTCCTGAATCTCCTTACAGATCTCATCGAGATCATTGCTGAGCCATTGCCGGCGTTCTTTTGTATAATCGCCTTTTCCCGAATCGAACATCTGGATGAACCGGATCATATCGACGGGCCCGAGTCTTTCCCGGAGTGCATTCATGCCTTCATCATGGATCTCATGTAATGTCTTCGCTTTCATTTCCCGTCACCTCCTCGTACCATGCAGCGGGATTTACGATTCGTATAGACATCGTATCGTTGTGGTGGCTCATAATATTTTTCAATACATCATCTGTTGTAAGAAATACCGTCGCTTCCGACTTTTCAGCGCAGGCCACATGCAGGGCATCGACTGCTTTAATGCCCCAGTCCATGAAAATCTCTGCCCTTTCTCTGATGTTTCTGTCAACAAGGACATTCATTTTTGTTTTAGCTGCAAACGACGTAACATAATGTTTCTTCTGATGATCCGAAATTTTTGCTATCTCGTACGTAATTGCCGAACTCCAGATAAGCTCCCAGTCCTGTGAACACCGGTTCAGGATAGCGATGATTGCTTCGCTCTCGTACCGGATTCGAGAGACCAGTTGATCGTCAAATGGTCTGCACAGGCAACAGACATCCATGTAGATTTTCATTTTGGATTTCCTTGAACAATCTTTTATCTTCAATCCGGATTTTCAGACTTTTATATTATGGTTGTATGGTGTGAAAATGAGGCATATGAGTATCTGCGAATTATCAACCGCCCGAGATTCTGGCGGTCCCCTCGAAGCCTGATGGCTTCTGCGAATCAGACATTACTGCTACAATGTCTGATACTCACCAAATCCCCGCTGGGCAGATTCCCGGCACTCGCCCCGCCCCACTAACCCCCACGGGAGAGTGGCGGCAGCCATCGCAGAGAAAAGTTATCCAGGTTGTATTGGGGGGAGCGGTCGTTCCTCGGAGCGTGGCGGGAAGGAGGAGGATGATCTTCGACCCTGTTATCGGGTTCACCATAATGCATTAATTCTGGTATGGTGGGGGAATTTTAAACGGTGCAAATCATTAAGAGAGTTTTCTGCTGACAAAAACGTAATTATCTCCATAACAATTCCCCTCATGGCATCGTATCTTTAGAAACTTCAACATGGACAACATCCATCCGGATAAATTTACAGGGAACATTCGTTACGTTAAATGATCTTCCCCGTACAGAGATTTGGCTGTATATCTCATTGACAAGGGTCTGGTTAACCGGTTCATTTGGACTCAACAGGACAACGATTGATCCATCGCTGTCCTTCACGTAACCGAGAACTCCACCGGGGAAATTATCGGAACCGGTTTCCTTTTCAGATGCATTGATGAAGGCGTCCAGGAGATCTGGATTTTTCAAAAAGACCGTTCGCTCCGGGTTTTTCTCGTCACGACCGAATGAAGCGATAACCCAGTCTTCCGGTATATGGGGTAACTCAGGGAATGGAGATACAGAATGTGATGAGTTACTTATGGTCATTTCCTGATCCCCGTTTTGTTTCGTGCTCCCAGGAACAAGAATACAAAGACCAAGAATCACTCCCAGAATTATTATCCCGGTTATCACGTTCCAGTTCATTCGTTTTTCACCATTTAAAAATAGGGATTATCCGGTCAATGGAGTAATCCAGTTAAGATCACGCCTGACGCCCTGTACCGGGGAAAAAATCGAATACCCAGTATCGTTCGATTCTCCCATGTGAACCCCTACAACTACCGTTTCACCCGTGTTGACCATTTTTCAAACATGATGCTCAGAGAGGTATTTTTTCATATTACATGTGATCAAATTTTTGCTTAATTCCAGCAATAAGTTCTAATGTCTGTTGAAACAGTCCTTGACCAATTCTCGAAATAAAACAGGGCCTCCTGCTGCCCCTTCCCGGTGAGATCAGGCGCCGGGACCGGTTTTGTCATGGAGGCATTGGTGGGAGACACAATAAAAAAGCGCAAGAACAAGGATAATTATCAGTACGTCAGTTTTCCATTTCATGGGTATCACGAATTCCGCATATAATTACTCTGAAAAAAACGGTATAGCCAGCAACAATGGCTTTTGTCTCCCGTAATCTCCTTGAATTCTATGGAGCAACCACAGGGTTGCGGATGTATATCATGGATGTTGAATTTACAACATGTTTTTCCTGATCAACATATACAACCAGATACACATCTTTTGTTTCAAATTCAACTCCGGTGAAACATGATTTGTAGATGTTCCCATCACCCGGTGATTGTTCATAACAAAGCGGCCCCACATTTTTCAGGGTGTATCCATTTTTGAGGTAATCATGAACCTCACGATCATTCAGGGCAATATCTATTGCTTCGTCTCGCTGATTACCAGTAAGCGTATCCTTTCCCGTTATCATCTGATTATTTTCTGAGACCTGTTCCAGCAAGCATCCTGATACCATACAGAGTGCCAAGATAGAAAAAAAAGAGAGTGTGGATAGCAGTTTAGGGAATCCACATCTGCCAGTCATATGCATTTCCGGATACTACCCTGCTTTCAGAAATACTTGATCCTACGGAATTAAAGTTTGTCGGGACGTTTGTAGCCCACCTGTCATTCCCGCTGCTCTGATACAAGGTACTGTCCTTGAATTCGGTTATACTGGGATCTGAAGAGAACGGATTGGAACCATCAGCCCAAATTTCATTCGCCTGGTCAATGAAATTTTCTCTGAATGCAAGGTGACCCGACCGGACCCAGGCGCTATCGAGCCAGATGTGATACTTATACCCGGCGCTTTCCTGAGTACTGGTTACATAGATTTCATAATTACTTAATGTAGATGCACCTGCATTTCCATGAAAACTCCAACCGCCCTCATCGTTGTCGTAGGTGAAGTAACGTCTTTGGGGATCCGCAACAGAATCTGCCACACCGGCTTCTGTCCAGCATTCTGTTGATGGACTTGGTTTTCGTCCAACATGTGTTGTGACTACATGCTGGTTCGTTCCGGAGGAGCTGGTAACCATTTGTCCGGGTTTCATGTAGTCATTCACCCCAAAGTATGTTGTTCCAGAGGTAGTTTTCATCTGCCGGTACTCCTGACGTAGCGTTTTGATTCCAAGTGTTGACTTTTGAACATCACTTTCTCGGTTGAAGGGAGAATAATCCTTTCCACGAATTTGATTGATTACTTTTAGTTCTGCCTCTGTTGGTGCAGTACCTTTCCAACATGCTCCCGTTTTTGGATCCCAATTATATTCCTGACTTTTCAGTACCGTGGTGATCTGACTTTCAGAATATCCCCTGCCTTTCATCTTTTCAATGATTATTTCCGCAGGACTTTTGTAACTGTTCAGGAAAGTCTGGTTATTTTCACCAGCGGGAATGTTATCAACAGACTTAGCCGATTCAATAATCGCATTTATCGCGGGATCTTTCAGCAGTTCAACTGTTGAAACGGAAAGATTGTCCGTCAATTCAATTGTATCTTTTTGTTCCGCATTCACCATCGGTACCATCGCCATCCCCGCCAGCAGCAGTGCCAGCAGGATGACAACTGTTTTGTGTATGTTCATTTTTCTTCAACTCCTCGCATTTTTCCATGCGCTTCGCTCGCTGGCACAAGGAAAACCTTCATAGGATCAGAAGATAACATTCTCATGCCTACAGGCGGGACCGGGTCCAACGAAGTTCGTTGCTTGGTGGATCCATCCTCTTCTTTTCGTGGAACAACCACCGGCTGTCCACAATGTGCGATTTATTATGATGATATATATGATTTCTGTCCACATCAGCTACACGTTCGAAAATGCGAAAGGTACCCGGTGATAAAAGGTAAATAAAATGAACCAGGATTGGCCGGAAGAAATTTTTCCCGACATAGGAGAAACCTGCGCGGGGAAGTTTGTCACTTTTTATCTCATCTTTCCGTTTTTCATTTTTTACAGGGTTTCCGGCCGCCTTATCGGGGACTGCTTGGCAACGCCCCTCATTGAGCATGACTGCGGACAGCCCCACGCCAGCGCATCGTGACGATGGCCTCCCCCACCCCCTCGGGGGTCGCCCGGACTATTTCACAATCACGGTCAGGTTGAACCGGGGATTCCATTCATGCGGCGTGCCGCCCGGTGCGACGCCAAATATGCCGTCAATGAACGATGTTCCAGGGTTTATCGCCCGGTACCGGGCCCGGTAATGGCCGGACTGGTTCCAGTAATCACCGCCTCCGGAATAATATCCGTCATTCAGGAGCTCGATCGAGCAACCTGAGACCGGCATGTACCATTCCCATGCAACACTAGGGGCCCACCGGAGGGTCATCTCAACAATCTCTCCCTTCTCAAGCACGACAGTTCGGCCGGTCTCACTCTCGTTGAAAGAATAGCGGACCCCGGGCATCGGATCCCGGACCGCGATGGCACTGTCGACCGGTTCCGGGACATGGGGATCCATAGAACATCCGGTCTGGGGATCCTGTGTGAACCGGGGCGAGGATACAGCCGGGGTTTGTGAGGGGGACGGGGTTGCGGTGATGGTTGATAACGGCGGGTGCCCCGGGGGCAGTGTCGGTGTTTCAGCTGGCGTGCCGGTTAATGGCGAAGAGGTCGTGTCCGTAACACAACCCCCCGTAAGGATAATGATAACGAGCCCGATGAGAATCGTCAGATAATATACGGACAAGTTCCATTTTTTCATCAGGTAATGCACTCCTCGATTCCAGGAAAAGAATTCCCCGGTTTTTGAATAATTCGCTCAATAATAGTCATCTTTATAATAATTGAGCATAATGGTTGGCACCAAATATCCGTGGGGAAAAAAGGGAACATATCAGGATTATTTACCGGTCTTCGAGTCCCGACATTTATCAGAAGATGAAGTGGTTATTTTCCCTGCCCGTCCTGCAATCTTCTTCTCCTGAGATCGGACCCGTCGTTCCAGTTTCATAAGATCTTCTTCCGGCGGCAGGGCCTCGGGACGAATTCCCCTTTTCAACAGAAGGTCACGCACATCCTGGTTGTTCTGGACATGCTCGATGGTGATCGGATCCTCGCCCTTCATGTCTTCCTTGGTAACATTGAAGTTCGTGATCTCCGTTGCGAGATTCTTTGCCGTGATCGTAACCGTGGGAAGAAAATCTGCAAGCGGCCGGCTGTCCGGAACTTCCATGCGTGCTTTCATCACGTGAGTTGAATAGCCCCCGAAGAGAGCCACATCTCCTTTGCTCCGGATCCGGGCAAAACCCGATTCATCCACGCCACGTTCGTAAATATTCCGGGATAATTCCTTCTCGGAATCCTTCAGGTGTTTTCTTGCCTTCAGCCGTTCAGCAAGCCGGATGTGGTCTTCGATGATCTCCTGCTTGCGGGTCTGCACTGCAAAATAGCTCTGGGCAAAAGCGATCTCTTCCTTGCGTGGATCCCCGTTCTGGGCAATGAGGTAGCAGGCATAACGGGTGAGTTTAATATCTTCAATACTGCGCTCAGTGCCTGACCCGATAACTACCATTTTGCTGACGTCAGCAAAATGGTCTGAAATTTCGTGATCTGAATTCTTGCACGACTCTTTTGCTTTATCGATTACGTTCAGGAGGTTTCGCCATTGAGTATAACCGAGAAGTATCTGTAAATCCCGTGCAAACCAGAATTCAACGCCTTCCTGTACGTGAACATAATCCTCAAAATTTTTATGAAGGCGTTTGATGATGGCTGGTTTCATGTACCCGGTCCCTGAATGAAATATTATTCTCTGTCGATATATTTCAGAATACTGACAGATATATTCTACCGGCGCAGGGTGAAAATAATCCCGCCTGGATATTTCCCGGCCGCCTCATCGGGGCTTGTAAGGCAACGCCCCCCCTACATCACATGCGGACATGCCCGAGCGTGGGGCATCGTGATAATGGCACCCCCACACTGAACCCAGTCTGCCACCCATTCAACCAACAACATATTATTCAAATATATCTTTCCTTGGACAATCAAAATCACCGCATTCCCTTCGGCTCTCACAACCCCGGGAAAGCGGATCAATCTGTACAGACCAGGGGACTACAACCAACTCCCCACAACGGAGATGAAAGTATAAGTACAACCTTCCGTGAAAAAACCCGGCCGGCCGGGATATTTTCCCGCGAGCCGGAATCAAAGAATGCATCGTTGAACAACCCGCAGGTTCCGGGATGGACTCGCGGAATCTTTCGGGGCCGCTCCTCATGACCCACCGCAGCGCCCGTGCCCACCGAGCACTCAGGGACGCGATCCCGATCGCCAAAGCCCGGGGTCTCATCCAGCTGGCGATGGGCGGACCGGAACGGATCTACGATCTCTCCATCGTCTCGAAGATCCCGATCGTGTTTGCGACCATCATGTTCGCACCGAAAATTCTCGCACCGGTCCTTGAGCTTGCAGAGTATTATGGGAGCGATCTCACCCGGCTCCGGGTCATCGCCCGCGACGCTGCGGTTGTGATCGAGATCTGGATACGGTCCCGGCACGGCACGTGGAGATTTTTCCAGGTCACGCCGTCCACGATCGTGGAGATCGACCGCGATGGGAAACGGATCGAGTCCGGGAAGACGATTGAGTACCTTGCCGGGGTCGCAGAGAGGGAGCAGGGCGGGGGAGTTACCCCATCGGTGTAATGCCCCCTTTTTTACCCCTGCTTACGGGTCTGACAGGTCATCAGAATGTCGAAAGTCGTCAGACTTGAGACAGAAGAAGAACCTGAAAGGTTCTTCGACCTGGAAGAGGAGAAGATTCCAGACGGAATCTTCGACTGTAGGGACTCCGGGCCCGTAAAATGCCCGGTTGTACGCGTTTTGCCTCAACGCCCTTTTTTGATGAGGCAATAATTCCGGAAAACACGGTAATTCTTCCGTAATAAACCGGTATTCTACGACGGGAATGGGGGAGGTCATACGTAGCAATGCTACAATCGCAGTTGGCCGGGGCACCCCCTGTTTCTGTTCAGTAGCTGACCGGCCGGGGGGTGTTCCGGACTCCCCACCGTCGGAAGCCCATGCGGGCCCCCCCTCCCCCCAGAGGCAACGGTTCCTCATGCTGGACAACCGGACCGGAAATGGTGGGGGGCATTGCATCACCCATTCAGACCATGCACAAAGTTTTCCCGGCAGGGTCCGGCAAAAAATTTCACGTTGGGCCTGTCTGAATATCCCAGATCAACAAAGAAAAAAAGATCTCACTCAGCACGGCATGGCAGAGCCGTGAACATACCTTCGGACATCTACTTGGGCGCCACTTTTTGCCATGCGTTCTGCTATTGCGAGGATCTCGTGGGCCACATGCTCATCCACATAATCCTCCCCACAGTTGGTGCAGACCTGGGCGGGGACATCTTTCACGACAAGGGTCATGCCATTGCGATCAAAGGTGACCGTTGTCGTGCCCTCTTTTGTCTCGCCGTGTTTACAGATGACGCACTTCATCGTATTCACTAAAATTATCCCTTCAGTGACACTTCGCCGGCGGGAAGCGGACGCATGCATAGTTTTTTCGCTTGGGCGTCCCGCATGACACCATCGATTTTCCGGGAAGTTCCGGTCGTGTAATATGCCTCCCCGCACTGCTCGCAGACATATGCCGGAACATCCTTGATCACGATGACCTCACCGGCAGCATGTGCCATAAATTCCGTTGTTCCCTCGTGGAGTTTTCCTTTGCAGAATCTGCAATGATCCGGAATCATAACAACTCCATGAATTTTTCAACGGTCAGATCTGCATCCTTGATGATGATCCGTAATGTCCCTCTGGCAATTTCCGTATGGTTGGGAACGGTCAGTGGTCTTCGGAAGGGATGCCGGAGGTGAATGTGACTGCCTTTCTGGTCATTGATCGTATATCCCAGTTTGGCAAGTGCTTTCACCACATCCTTTCCGGAAAGGAGCGGGAGTTTGTCCATCATATGTCGACAGCGACGAACGTTTCTTTGGTACCGGGGCGATTGTAGAGCGGGATACCGTCGCGTGCAAGAGTGGACAGATGAAGCTCAATGGCTTCTGCAATATTTTTCTTCGCCTCCTCCTCGGTCTTACCTTGGGAGACGCAACCCGGAAGTGCCGGCACAGTGACGATGAACCAGCCATCTTCATCTTGTGAAAGAGAAATTTTAAAATCCATATCTGCTCCCTGATCTGTATACTGATATTATATTCCGGTATTTAAGAGGGTTTATGGTTCTATTCTCCTTTCGGAACCATTATCGTTTTGTTGATATCAACAAAATGATCGAAAGCCGGATATTTGTAGATCGTGTGGACCTGGCTGTTATCCAGTTTTTTCATTTTTTCTTATGCTGCCGGAACCATGGGGACCATGATTCCTTTCCTGAGTGTTCCTGCAATCAGTGAGGTTGAGTCATGATATTCTTCGGAAGTGAGCGTGATTACATCAAGGGGGACTCTGAATTTCTTTACGGTACGCATCTCCGCATCTTTTGTCAGCAGCGCCCGTTCAAAAATATCCCGGTCTGTAAAATCATCGGAGATGATTGCAATATCGATGTCGCTTCCGGGCGTTGCAGTGCCCGTGCCTGATGAGCCGAACAGAATGAGGTTGTTGACACGGATTCCCTTTTTCCGGACCTGTTCACTGAAATAATTCACTGCTTCGAGGACTTTTGCATCAACCATGTAAGGACCTCCTTTGTTTCGGCTATGATTTTTTGTGTCTTCACTTGGGAATATTGTTCGAGGACATCATCAAGGTTGTGGGGGTAGCGCCCGGTCACTCCGATCCGGTTGATGACAAACTGTGAGTCCAGATAATTTTGCGGCAGTTCCAGTTCAAGGAGTTCGACCAGATAGACAAGACTGTGGGTTTTTTCCGGGTTGTCGTTGAATTTTTCCACATATAATGCCTTAAGCGCTTTCTCAAGTGCCAGGTGACAGAAAAATATCGATGGGGGATACCGCCCGGCAGTGACAAGGGATTCGGCAGTACCCAGATCATACTGCGCCTGTCGGAACCATTCGCCGGAGTCACTGGTCATGTATGGAAAACCTCTCCCTGATCACTATCTTTGCGTATAGTGTCAGATGAATATATTGGTTTATTAACAATCCCTTCAGCAATCTCTTTTTTACGAGTATCCCCATTCCCGCTGCGCGTGGAGTCGCTCGGCCACCTCCCCAAATTTCCGCTGGACACATTCTCGATAATCCCCCCGCCGCGAATCCCCCGGGAGGAGGAGGCAGCCATCGCAACCAAGAACCATGACAGACCCCCCGTCCCTTTTCAATATGAGTATTCCCCTCCCGGAAAAATAATCGGAGGGGGGTATGCCGGACACCCCCCACTCCTTCACCGTAGGCAACGGCACACATGCAGGACAAGCGGACAGGGACGGGCGCAGCGAAAAACCCGAAGGCGTTTTGCACGAAGGGCATCTCAACGAAATAAAAAAAACAGCGATCAATCATTAATGCAAAAGAAACTTTGTTCATTGAATGTAAGTTTTAATATTACCTGACCGATAGGTAAATTCATGAAAGATTTTTCTGAGCGGGAATTAAGAGATGGGTGTCCGAATATGGAGCCGAGAGATACGGTTGCATTCTGTCTTGAATGTCTTTTCAAAGATAAAAAGCACAATATCACCGATCGTGTTACAGATCGACTTACCTATGAAGAGTTGATCGGAGCGTTGTTGCAAGCGGAAGATATAATCCGGAATGTTGGAGAAGAATAAAATCAGGTGATTATTGTGTCCGCTCTTTCCGGGAAATAATCAGAAGAGTTCCGAGTATTGCAACAAGGCACAGGACAGTCGTAAATCCGGAAGCGGGTTTTGTTGTTGGTTCCAGTATGAAATCAACGGTATTGACATTTTGTTTAAAGGTCATCTCTTTTGTAACATTTGTATACCCCTTTTTTTCCACACTGATCTTCTGGTTGAACCCGTGTGCGTTGTTGATACGATACGAGCCATCGGCTTCTGACTGCATGGTAACCGATTTTGTATCATAGGCCCGGTAAAATTCCGTTCGGACTGTCGCCCCCTCCACGGGATATCCATCCGGTGTTGTTATCTTCCCGGATATGGTTATCCTGGGTGGCAGGTCTGGCATGAACTCTTCGTTTGTAGTGGAAGCTCTTACTACGATAGTTTGGTTTCCTATGGGATCGATCGTTATAACCGGTGATGTAATTGATGTTTCAGTTACATTTTCAGCATAGACAACAGAGACAATTGTTATTGCTATAAGTGATGTAGCAATAAACGCGAGAAACATTATATTCGGTTTCATTCCAGCATCTCAACAATCATCCGGATTTCTTCAAACGCAATCCGGCAGCAACAATTCCCACCGCAAGGAGAACAATACCCGGTGATAACGGGGTTTCCGTTACCGGAGTTTTGTCTGGTTTGTTACCCGCCAGCTTATCTCGCTTAATCCGTTCGTTTATGACCAATTTAATCTCTTCCGGAGATAAATCGTTAACATTTTTTGATTCGCCAGATGGCAGCACGATAAATTGATCATTATCCATGCGTGCTCCTGTTGGCTTTTCATCAGCTGTTGAATAAACATAGTACAACGGCGTTCCGGACAGGGGGTCGACTATCGATTTTATATAAAAAAGCGGTCCATTTCTTTCAGATATCTGTCCTGTCAGGGAATTTTTGTAAAATAACAACCTCAGGTTATATTCTTTATTTCCCAGTTCAGGAATTTTCTCAAGATTCCCGCAATACCTGAGTATCCCGTCTTCAGGATCAGGATCCAGCGGGTTTTTATCCACCCACAACTGATTTGGAACCCCTTTGATCCTGACCGGAATTTTGTTGCCTGCAAGAATCTGCTGATGTAATGATCTCACACTGCTCTCATTGATTTCAATGACGTCAAATCTGGTTATTGTTGAAGGGATATCGAAAAATGCCGAATTGTTGTTTCCGGTTGAAATTACCTTTGACAGATCCTCAAAATAAAACAGGGCCACCTGCTGACCCTCCCCGATGGGATCAGGTGCCGGCACAGGCTTTGTCATGGATGCATTGATGGGGGACACGATAAAAATCGCAAGAACAAGGATAATTATCAGGACATTTGTTTTCCATTTCATGGGTATCACGAATTCTGCATACAATTACTTTGAAAAAAAATTAGGTATAGCCAGCAATACTGGCTTTTGTCTCCCGTAATCTCCTTGAATTATCACAGGTTGCATTTCCACGAGTTATACCCCCAACGGGATCATCCGATGAGAAATATGTCGGATCCGTCGTTACAGAGGAATACATCAGGGTATGATATGTAGTACCACTGATATCATAGGTTGTCGCACGATTGTATGGTTCCTGCGGAATTGGGGAGGAGGGAACTTCATGATCTGCATCTAACATATGGCCCACTTCATGCGTGAAAACATTGGCCCGCTCCTGGGGATTTGCACCATACCCTCCTCCGGCTGAGCTCTCATACATCATTACACCATGCCTGTTAAATCCATAACCATTATCAAATATATTACTGCTTCCAATATAGTTTGTGAACTGGTTGCCACTCAGGTACATGGCAATGTCGGTGTCTTGATCATCGAGATAGGAATAATTTACGTACTGTGTAAATACTTCGAGTGGTGTTGTAGCATTGAAATTATTACTTAAATCAAACCTTCGAGACGCATCATACGTCGGGACCAGCCGGATCTTGATATCAGAATAACTCATGGCGGTATTCGCATCGCTGACAACCGATTGTGCTCTCTTCACCCAGTTGGAATACCTGTTATACATCTGGTTATCGCAGACAACGAGGATACTAATATCATACCAGTCCAATTCCCCTGTGATCGTGGCAGGACTTTTTTGCCTCTTTGGGGAATCTGCAATAAATTGCCTGAGTTCTTCATCAGATAATCCGGTAATGGGTTTTGATTCACCTGACGGTAATATGACATACCGGTCTTCTCCCATGGGACTTATGGTTTGTTCAACATCTCCTGAATAATATGTATATTGTATCGAGCCGGGTAATGCGGAACTCCGGTCCCCCTCAATCTCGTCAATATACCAATAGGTGAACGGATCCAGAGAGATCTTGCCGATTACCCCGGTATCATCCATAGTGAGATGGATTTCACTGTCGGCTATCGTGTTTCCATCGTTGATGCTCTCAAGATTTCCCGTGAATGTATAAACCCCGGTTTCAGCACTTGGATAAATTGTATCTTCATGGAGATTCATGACATAGGGAATCCCTTTCAAATGAATCGGGATTTTTTGCCCTGATTGCAATTGTTTTTTTAGGGTGCTTACATCGATAGTGATAATCTCATATTTTTTTATCGATGGCGAAATTGATTTAAGGTCTGTGCCTCCGAGACTGGTCTGCGCGTCTTTTTGTGAGAGCCCGTCAAACTGTACATCTGGACTACCCCGGTTGAGTGATGTATCCACATTCAACGCATCTGAATTGTTTTCAAACGCGCTCACCATCGGTACCATCGCCATCCCCGCCAGCAGAAGTGCCAGCAGGATGACAACTGTTTTGTGTATGTTCATTTTTCTTCAACTCCTCGCATTTTTCCATGCGCTTCGCTCGCTGGCATGGGAAAACCTTCATAGGATCAGAAGATAATGTTCTCATGCCTACGGGCGGGACCGGGTCCAACGAAGTTCGTTGCTTGGTGGACCCGTCCTCTTCTTTTCGGGACAACCTCCGGTTGTCCACAATGGGCGATTTATTATGACGATATATATATAATTTCTCTCCCAATCGTCTACACGTTCGAAAGTACGAAAGGTACCCGGTGACAAAAGGTAAATAAAATGAACCGGGATTGGCCGGAAGAGATTTTTTCCGGCGTAAGTGAAAACCTGCGCGGGTTGAGTGGCTGTAAATTAGGTAATTCCAGAGCCCCTCAAGCCCGGCCATAAATTCATGGAAAATCTCGCACGATTCCGGGAAGGAGTGGATACGTGCAGTCCCCCTTGACCATCAGCGGCGATTTTCCTCCTCCATTGGGGCTGACGCAGGAGGTTGAGAAGAACCCCCCCTTCTTTGAAGTTGGGATGTACGCAATATTGCACGCGTAATCTGTCACGATCTTTTGGGGTCGTTCCGACGGAGCGGCCCGCCCGGCAGCCTACCCGGATTTGGTAAGGGGGGGTCGGTTTGAGCCGGAGGGGGGGTGGGGTCGGCCGGTGATCCCCCCCGTGGGGGTGGGGGGGTTGACGGGTTCTGGTGCATTGTCGTGACGAGATAAATATTAGACCAGTAGTGATCATGACGATCTCATTTCCTTCAAGTATTGTTAACGCACCAGAATCCATCGATCCATAATCATCTCAAAAAAGTGTGTTTTTGTATGTTGCAACATTTTAAAGGTACGGTACGACAATCATCGGGGAAAGAAATGAGCTGCAGTATCCTCATTTCCTCAAATATCTAATCGCTCCTGTTGCTCCAAGTGCCGATGCAAAAATGGTGATAATTAACGGCACAGCTGCTGGCTTTGCTGTCGGTAGCGACCCGGGAGACCCACTGGAAAAAATTGATGAGGTTCTTCCTTGCGATGGTTTGATAATTGATAAATTCCCCTGGGAATTGAAGAGATAGAGCCGATCGGAAATCGCGGCAATATATGCTCCATCATCCGATACAGCAACGGGAATTATCGTTTCATTGGTCGTATATCGCCACAGGAGCGTTCCCGTCCTGTTGAGAACGATCAGATCTGTACCTGTTCCCGCACCGATGATATCCCCATTTCCTGAAAGTGAAACACTATAGACCGGTTCAGTGGTCTTGTAATCCCAGAGTTTTTCACCACGATTGTCAAGCATCTGAACATGGTCGTTCGTACCTGCGAGAACATACCTGCCGTTTGTGGCCAGTGCCATTACTGTTCCAATATCTGCAAACGAATGCTCCCAAAGAATTTTTCCCCCGGTATTTAATGAAAAGGTATTCTGTGCCGGATAACCTGATATCATCAGGTTTTGTTCATCCGGGGAAATTCCAAGAATGTTTTCTCCTCGGAACTGTTTCTTCCAGAGCAATACTCCGTCGTTTGTAAAAAAGAACACATCATTTGTGTATTGCCCCCCAACGTTGATTCCACTTGCAAGAATATGCTCTCCATCAGCAGATATTTCAATCCTGGATATCGGGCTGTCCGTCGGAGAATTCCAGCGAAGTGTTCCGTCCCGGTTAAGGCAGGAAAGTGATCGTGTTTCATATCCAACGAAAATATCGCGACCATTTTTTGAAATGGCAATAGACTGCGGGGGCTCACGTGTGGAGTAATTCCATAACATATGACCCCCGGTATCGAATAAAATAATCTGGTTGGATGGAGTTTCTGTTACTATCCCCCGACAACATCCCGGGAGCATTACGGAAATACCGATGAGTGAATTATCCGATGAGATTGCAATTCCGGATATTACAGGGTTTTTCCAGTCTTCTGTGGTTTTTTCCGGGGTATATTTCCAGAGCAGGGTTCCATTTTGCAGAACTGTGAATATCTCCGATCCATCAGGATTGCTGGCAACGAGATACTGGTTGTCCGGAGATAGTTTAGCGATTCCATTAAAACCCTGATGAGAATCTATCTCCGGAAATGACATGTTCCAGATCGGATCTGCTGCCTGGACGGGACTTGTAAGGGAAAAAATAATTACGAAAGCCAGGACGGGTAATATTCCTGAACTCGTTCTTTGTTGCGGTGTCATGTCATCCTTCTGTCAATAATCAAATAGTTGTGCATCACCAAAAAAAGGGTTTTAATTCCTGACAAGGATCGATCCGATATAGGTATTTCGTGACTGGTCAAAATCCTCATAATAGACAAATCCATAGTTGGCTGGCCAAGGATCAAACATCCGTAAATACTTAACATTTACATCGCCGGTATATTGTTGCCATCCCCCGATTGCCCGGGTGTGGGTCATTGTACTGATTGCAACGGGCCTTTGAGCATTTATCTCAGTTTTTACCGTATTAAATAATGTAGTTGGTCCCCCCGTTACGGTCGTTGATCCGGACTTACCTAATCCACCATAGGATTGAGATCTTTCTTAGATCTTTTGGTCGGGTTCTGGTTCTGTTCTCCTCATTCACCGCATTTCTACAGGTCAGGAAAAAAAGAGAGAATTTTCACAATGTGCTACGATCTTCGTGCATCAACCAGGTAAGGATATGGCTGCCCTCCATTTTTAGACCCATAAAAAATCCAAACCGGCGAATACATTTCCTGATCATGCTCCCGGTCTTCAGCGTAATATCCAAGTTTCACTTCAGATATTGTAATGCCTTTAAGGGACGACTGGGGAACGACCAGAAGATCCCGCTTCTCCAGCTTATCAAATGCCTCAGTTGCGGAAATTATCGGAACATCACCGCCATACTCAACATGGCGCCATGCCTTTTCTATCTGGAGCATGTCCCCGTTTTCACCCAGGCAGATATTAATCTCTGCTCCCGGGCCGATTACAGGTGAACCATTGATTACCTGATTATAAATTACCTGGGTAAATTGTGGGTACCGTTCTTCAACTGACTCTGTATCAGTGTTGTATTGTTCAAGGAATACCTGATCAGCCTTGACAAGAACTGCATCTTCAGGCAGACCTCCATACGACTCAAGAGTTTTTTCTGCAAGGGCGGGGGCTTCTTCCGTGGTCGGAATGATCTTTTTTGTTGTCATCAGTTTTTCAGAACCTTCAAATATCGATTCCTTTTTCATTACGTGATACGATGGAGCTTCTGATCCTGATTCCGGAAGCGCTCGTTCCAGAACGAACCCGCTAGCCGATCCCTGAGGTGCTGATGTGGCGGGGTTTTTCACCAAAGGCATAACGATTATCACGGAACAGATGATGGCACAGATGAGAACAATTCCGGTAAGTTTCCATTTTGTTTCCATTTCATTCACCTCAATCAACAGGTCCAGGTACTAATATACTTCACGTTGTCATCCGGGTACTCATTTGCTGCAACCGTTCCCTGTCCGGACAGATGGTCATTATCGAGCTGGTCATCCGTATCGAAAATCACCCGTGCAGTTACGGTGCTGCCATACGTATCCTGCGTGGCACGCTGCCAGGCATAGGCAATTGTATGGTCATTATCAATGGTGTTCTGCAGGAATCGATAGGGAAGATCTGTACTGGGTGTTTTTTCCGTTGTAAATCCAAGTATCCCATGCGAATATTTCAGTGCACTCCCCCAATCCAAATCCGATAATAGTGAGCATGCATCCATAATCACCCATTTATTCACGGAATCCCATTTCTTGAAAACTTCGCTGGGGTATAATGAAGTCGTTGGCCAGTAAACGTATGGCAGATAGGAATGAGAACCGTCATTTCCTCCATGACCGTAATGATAATGGAGTTCTGCAAGATTCAGGCCCTGTCCTGTCGTACCAAAATCTGTGTCATCGACCCAGCCATTACTTTCATAAAACCGTTCCGTCCATCCAGGAGTCCCTGTTAACCATGTGGAAAGGGTAGAACGCATCTCGGAACGATAGGGTAACATAGGATAGGTCGCACCATCATTGTATGCTGTTACACTTGTCATCGAATACTCATACGCCGATACAGGCAGACAAAATACAGCACATACTATTGTCATTGCGACAATAGTAATTCCTGTTTTACGAATTTGCATTTGAATCTCCTCGCATTTTTCCATGCGCTACGCTCGCTGGCATGGGAAAACTTCATAGGATCAGAAGATAAAATTCTCATGCCTACGGGTGGGACCGGGTCCAACGAAGTTCGTTGCTTGGTGGATCCGTCCTCTTCTTTTGGGACAACCTCCGGCTGTCCACAATGAGCGATTTATTATGACGATATATATATGATTTCTGGCCGAATCATTTACCTATCCGAAATTGCAAAAGGTACTCGGTGACAAAAGGTAAATAGGACCTGCCGGCCGCGGTCATAAAGAATCAAAACCCTGCCGTGCGTGATATCTGTGCGGGAAAATTCTGAATATTTGTTATTCCATCATTCTGTTTTTTCACCCTTTGCAGGATCTCCGTCCGCCCCCTCTCCCCCCATGGGCAACGCCCCCTCCTCCGGCCAAGCGGACAGGGAAAGGCGGAGGGCATCGTGACGATGGCTCCCCCTTGCCGCTGATGCGTGGAGTCGCTCGGCCGCTCCCCGCGTCTCCTCATGTTGCACGAAAAGCGATTATATCATCAGGAAAATACAACGTATATTCAGGAATCTGTATGTCAGCTGCGGAACAGTATGTCGTGGACGAGAACGGCAACAAAGTTGCGGTGATCCTCCCCATCCAGGAATACGAGCATCTCCGGGAAGACCTCCACGACCTCGCGATGGTTGCCGAGCGGAGGGACGAAGGTACAATCAGCCTTGCCGATCTCAAGAAACGCGTGATGTGAAACGTGATTATGGATCCCTGCTCAGTCACGTTCAAGAAGAGCGCTGAGAAGGATCTGAGAAAAATCCCAAAAGAAATTCTCCCGCACATTTTTCAGCACATCGAAAACCTGGCAGCGGAGCTGGTCCCTCATGATGCCTACAAGCTCGCGAGTGCAGAGCACCTGTACCGGATTCGTGTTGGCGATTACCGCGTGATATATCAAGTACTGCACGAACGTCATGAGGTTATTGTCTATTATATCCGGCACCGGAGCGTAGCGTACCGCGGGTTATAGTTCTGTGCACTCCCCCGGCCGCCCCCCCATGCATCGGGCAACGGCCCCTCTTCAGGAAAAGCGGACAGGGTGGGGAGGGGGTACCGTTACGATGTCTCCCACTCCTCGCTGATGCGGAGAATCGCCTAGCCTACTTCACGATCACGGTGAGGTTGAACGTAAGCATCCCGCTTTCTTCTGGTGTGAGGACAAGTTTTCCGTTAAGGACGGATGTCCCGGAGCTGACCGCACGGTACCTGGCCCGGTAATTGCCGGTGTTGTTCCAGAAATCGCCGCCAGAGGAGTACGCACCGGCATTCAGGAGTTCAATCCCGCATCCGGATCCCTGGACGATCCATTGAAAAGGCTGGCCTGATGCATAACCGAGATTAATCTCAACAACATCTCCCTTCTCAAGTACGATTGTCCTGCCGGATTCGCTTCTGTTAAAGGAATACCGGATCGCGGGCATTGGATCCCGTACAGGGATGGATGTATCGACCGGTTCCGGGACAAGGGGATTCATCGGGCATCCCGTTATGGGATCTGGCGTGAATTGGGGTGAAGACGCGGCCGGGATTTGCGTGGGGTACGGGGTTGCTGTGATGGTCGATAACGGCTGGTGCCCGGGAGGCAGGGTCGGTGTATCAGCCGGCGTGCCGGTTGCAGGGGGAGATACTGAGTCCGTAACACAGCCCCCGGCAAGCACAAGGATAACGATCCCGATGAGGATTGCCGGATGATATACGGATATGTTCCATTTTTTCATCAAGTGACACACTCTTTCCCATATGTTGTCAGATATTACCTGTCCTTTTTCATCATAACCGACAGGAGAAAACACAACCCCAGTGCCATGATTAAAACAAGTGGTGAGTGCGGTGCAGCAGATGTCGGCTGCTGCGGAACATCTCCTGACGGAGTTACTGATCCGTTAAGGCGTATGTTTTCCCGTTTGACCTGTTCGTTCCGGTACCATTCAATCTCCTCCGGTGTCAGTTCGTTGCGGAGTTTGTTCTCCCCCGAAGGCAGCATAACCCACACATCGTTATCGAGACGTGCGCCGGTCGGCGTTTCATCAGCGGATGAATACACATAATACAGCTGCCTGTCCGGGGGGGAGTTAATGATCGGCTTGACGAATGTGAACGGTCGATCGGCTTCTGAGAGAATTACTGATAGCGTGTTATTGAAAAAATACAGGTGCATATAATAATCCGGATTCGACTCTCCCGATTTGAGTTCCAAAAATCCCTGGAACTCGGTCTGTCCGGTAATTTCATTTGTGAACGTTCGGTTTCTGTCAGGCACAAACAGGAATGTGGCTCCCTTCACGGAAACCGGGATCTTCGCTCCTGCAAGGATCTGGCGGTTCAAGGATTGTAAACCGCTTTCGTTCATTTCGATAACGCCATATCTTGTTACTGTCACGGGAATTTCAGGAAATTCCGATCCGGTATAGTCAGACGTAATATTTTTTGAAACACCAATGAACAGGAACAGGGCATCCTGCCGGATCCCTGTCGGGGTATCCGGTAGCGTTTCCGGCCGGGCCATCGCCGCGTGGACCGGCATAATGAGAAAGAAGGCAACCAGCAGGACTGCAATTTTAATATTAATTTTTTTGATCATTGAGATCACATTACCCGGAAATCATACAATTATAAAAAAATATTTAATAGTAGCCCGCAACTATGGCTTTCGTCTCGCGTAATCTTTGGGCATTGTTATGCAGCGAATCACCATGATATATGGTACCATGGAGGTTATCTGATGAATAGTATGTTGGATCCGTGGTGATATATGAATACATCAATGTGTGGTAATCAATTCCACTGATGCGATAGGTTGTTGCACGGTTGTACAATTCGGTTTGACTCGAGGCAGTTTGATGATCCGCATCAAACAAATGGCCTACTTCATGAGCAAACAAATTGGCCCGTTCCTGTGGGTTTGCACTATATCCTCCGCCAGTTGCCGCTTCATACATCATTACTGAATGCCTTCCCAGGGTGGATCCCGCATCAAATCCATAACTTGCCCCAATAAAGCCACTGAACTGGTTGCCACTCAGATACATTGCAATATCGGCACTTTTTGAATTCAGGTATGCATTGTTAACATACTGTTGGAATACCTGGAGGGGGGATGCAGCATTGAAATTGTTGCTTAAGTCGTACCTTTTTGAGGCATCATATGTTGGTACGAGCTGAACTCTGATATCATCATAACTTATCGCGGCATTTACGTCGCTGACTACCGACTGAGCTATCAGTACCCAGTTTGAATAGCTGGAATACATCTCATTGTCGCATACCACCAGGATATTGACATTATACCAGTCCGATTCCCCGCGTGTTACCATCTGGTTATTTTGCCTTTCTTGCACGTCCGCCAGATATTGTGTGAGTTCTTCCTTCGATAATTCGTTGAGCGGTTTTGATTCTCCTGACGGCAGCATTACATAACGATCTTCACCCATTGGAGAAATCTTTTGCTCGACATTCCCAGAATAATACACATACTGGGTTGGTCCCGAAGACTTGGAAATATCGGATGTTTCTATCAAGTCAATATACCAATAGGTGAATCTGTCCGGGGAGATTTTTCCAATTACCGCAGAGTCATCCAGGGTCAGATGAACTTCACTATCTGTGACTCTTGTTCCGTCAACGCTATTCTCAAGATACCCGGAAAATGTGTAGACTCCCGTTTTTTCACTGGGATAAAACGTGTCTTCATGCAGGACCATGAAATAGTTGGTTCCTTTAAGGCGAACCGGGATTTTTTGGTTTGCCAACAACTGGTCTTTCAGCTTTTTTGCATCCATGCTTATCAAGTCATATTTTTTAATCGAGTCTGAAATTGGCAGAGAACCTGATTTGTCTATACCTGTTGTTTGAAGATTCCCGGATATGCCAGCAAATTCAACTTCAGGTATTTTTTGTTGGCCGGTGGATTGTGAAGATAAATCCGTGGAACGATTATCATCAGCACTCACGTACGGTACCATCGCCATCCCCGCCAGCAGCAGTGCCAGCAGGACGACCCCTGTTTTAGGTAGGTTCATTTTTCTTCAACTCCTCGCATTTTTCCATGCGCTTCGCTCGCTGGCACAAGGAAAACCTTCATAGGATCAGAAGATAACAATCTCATGCCTACGGGCGGGACCGGGTCCAACGAAGTTCGTTGCTTGGTGGACCCGTCCTCTTCTTTTCGTGGAACAACCACCGGCTGTCCACAATGGGCGATTTATAATGATGATATATATATGATTTCTGTCCCAATCATCTACCTATCTGAAAATGCGAAAGGTAATCGGTGACAAAAAGTAAATAGGACTTATCCGTCAAGTCATAAAGAATCAAAACCCTGCCGTGAGTGATATCTGCGCGGGAAAATTCCGAATATTTTTCATTCCGTCATTCTGTTTTTCATCCTTTGCAGGATCCGGTCGCTTCGTCGGGTCGCGCTGGGCCAACTGCCGGTAATTGCCCCGCCGCCAGAGCATCCCCACGGAGGAGGCGGCAGCCATCTCATTTTGTCAAAATCAGATCCCGAAAATCTGTGCCCCGTTCCATCCCAATCCAGGGTTCCCATCCCCGGATTCCCAACCGGGAAATTTATTCAGCCAAGCCCATTTCCTTTGGCAGTCTCATACATTCTGTCACGGGTAAGTCAGGACAAAGAGCAGGACGGGACAGGAAAATGAAAACAGAGCACCCGCCGGAGGAACAAATTTGTTCCTTTTAAAAAACGCGGGTAACAAATCCCAATCCATATAAGGCGCCCGCAATGCGTTCCGTTTTCCGGAAAGATCGCGTTATAATAAAAGCGCTTTAAGTATCCAGATCTATGAGATTGATGTCACTGGGCCCGATGACACCAAACACAGCGAAGAACCCTGACGGGTTCTTCTCGTCTTCCTGGTTCGAAGGTTTATCAAAACCTGAGAACTCGAAGGGAGGAAAACGACCTTCGATGTTCTGATGAACCAGTCAGAAAAACGAAAAGGAGGCACACACATCATGAAAAAACAGATCAGAAAAATGAGGAGGCCCGTCCCATGACCCGCGGCCCCCGCCCGCACCGGGCGCTCGCGGACGCGATCCCGATCGCGAAGGCCCGCGGCCTCATCCAGATGGCGACAGGCGGACCGGAGCGAATCTACGACATCTCCATTGTCTCGAAGATCCCGATCATATTCGCCAGCGTCATGTTCGCGCCGAAAATTCTTGCATCGATTCCGGAACTCATCGAGTATTACAAGAACGATCTCGCCCGGCTCCGGCTCATCACCCGCGACGCCGCGGTCATGGTCGAGCTCTGGATACGGTCCCGGCATGGCACATGGAGATTTTTCCAGGTCATGCCGTCAACGCTCGTAGAGATCGACCGCGACGGGAAGCGGATAGTGTCCGGGCAGACGATTGCGTACATGGCCGGGGTCGCTGCCCGTGAGCAGGAGGGGGGAACCGCCCCTGCGTCGTAGATCCCCCGTTTATACCCCATCTGCGACGGCGAGCAATACGGGCCCCTATGGGGCCCGGTTGTACGAGTTTTGCCTCACCCCCCTTTCTCGCAGAGGCAATAATTCCGGAAAACACGGTAATTCTTCCGGAACAATTCGGCTTTCTCCAGTGGGAATTGGTGAGGCAATATGTAGCAACGTTACATGGGCTGAAAGATGGTTCGGATGGGGATGGGGAAGTTGCCGGGGCAGGTGGAAGGGTTAAGATCCGGTCCTTGTCGCTCATTCGCCCTCTTGTGGGACAATGGCACCGATACAGGACAATCGGATGGGGAAAAGGGTGTATGGTAATATTGAATCTCCAAAGAGATGAGATACGAGAAGACCGCAGGTCTTCGAGTGACCGCTTCTGGCCCCGATATACTATGAAATCCGGCCGTGTACAGATCACGGAATCAGCCCGTGTTCATGGTTTCATCTTAACGAGATTCACTCAGTTGTGAAATTACGTCCGGATCCTGGGGAAAACCACCTTTTACAAGGAGCGTTGTAAGAAATGTCGCGTGGGCCCGAATATCGGAATCGTTCAGAACCCCGTAATACATGACGATATAATCCTGGCGGTCACGAATCAGGGGTCTGGCATAGGTTATAAAATAACCAGATGTCACATTGCTGGTATACTGCGAAACGGGAACAGATGTGAACGAATATTGTACATTGTCTGCCCGGAGCGCTGATATCCGTTGAAATTCCGGATTCAGATCCAGACTGATATCCGATACTGTGCCGGATCGTTTCAGGAAATCGTTCAGCTCATGTTCAGCATCGGAAAATTTTATAGCATCGTTGAAGTACCAGCTGATTACGATATAGTGCGAGTCCATCCCTGAATCATTTGCATAGAATCGTTCATATTGCGCCTGGATACAATCGCTGGAGAGAACCGGGAACATTTCAGGACATATCCGACTGACCGGTCCGTTCATTCCATAGTGTTCTGCACCGGTATTCGCAAATATCTGTGTTCCATCATTGTATCGTCCGTCAGGTTGCGGGAAATACCAGCCATTGATCGATGGAGGCAGGCCGGGGCCAATCATCCCAAAATTACAAAACCATCCAATGACGACGCCAAAGATGGCGACTGTCCCGATTCCCATCATGATACGTTTCCATTCTCGTTTCATAATCCCAGATCTCCAAAAAAGAAAATGGATTAGTTATGGTCTAACCCAATCCGACATCGAACCTCCCCAGTTCATGTTTGCAAGAAGGCGGTAATCATTGAGGGGATAGTTGGGAGGACTATTCCATGTGTCGTGAATTGTAAGATAATTCTGGAGTGATCCGACATATCCAACAACAGTCACACTGTGCTCGTCATAGGTATCCGGTTTTCCAAGAGCCGCACCCCCCGCGTACATTGACAGGACAAACGGCCGGCCGGCATCAATTTCTGCTGCCATGTCCGTGAAATGGTCACTGCTAAACCAGATATTTTCAACCGAATTCAGACCTGAATATCCATGGTTTGCCGCGACCGTCTCAATTCCATCGTCAATAAAGAGCGGGAATGTCGCGCCTGTGAACGGCCATGTACTTGAAGTCCCCATAGCATTCCCGAGTTCATCGATAAGCGTGTTTGCTGTTGGATAATTGGGATAACCATGGCTTTGCCAGTAACCAAGTACCATAGCTGCCGCAGTTGGCGAACATCCGCGGTACCATGCATAATACGGAACGTCATAGATATAGTTTGAAGATCGCGTCATGGACGACACAGATGCCATAACTGAAGGGGAACTCTCAAGACTCCAGAGTCTTTCGATATCAACTGGTTTCGCTACATTTGCCTTCAGACTGCTTTTATTGATTGCCATCTCCTTTTTCATATCCTCCGAATTGAACAGCCGGCTGTTTGTTAGATCAACGTATGCATAATCAACGACATTTCCTGTTTTATCAGTCATCGGATATGCATCATAATAGAATGTTGCACCAAGATAGACCGGGACAGGATTCTGTATTACCAAATCTTTTGTCTGCGATTCAGAAATTTTCGTTTTGGAACGGGAGACAAAATCCGTGCTTGCTGTCGGGAGATGCCCCCGTGAACATTCAAGTACCGGGTAGTTATCCCGCTGAGCAGATATCAGGATATAACCCAGATAATCGCCATTTTGCGTTACATTAAATGCATATGCAGCTGGATTTCCGGTTAGATCAAAATACATCTTTGACAGAATTACTTCGGAATCATGCCATTCCGAGAAACCCGGTGCTGAATTTGCAATGTCCTGAACGTTTATCAACGCCACAGAGCTGGCTTCATCAGTATTGACCATTTTTGAGGGACTGCTTAATTTGGATTCCGCCGCACTCACCATCGGTACCATCGCCATCCCCGCCAGCAGAAGTGCCAGCAGGATGACAACTGTTTTGTGTATGTTCATTTTTCTTCAACTCCTCGCATTTTTCCATGCGCTACGCTCGTCGGCATGGGAAAACCTTCATAGGATCAGAAGATAACAATCTCATGCCTACGGGCGGGACCGGGTCCAACGAAGTTCGTTGCTTGGTGGACCCGTCCTCTTCTTTTCGGGACAACCTCCGGCTGTCCACAAGGGGCGATTGAATATTTCTCTATAAATAACTTCTGTTACAATCATTTACTAATCCGAAAATGCGAAAGGTACTCGGTGACAAAAAGTAAATAGGACTTATCCGTCAAGTCATAAAGAATCAAAACCCTGCCGTGAGTGATATCTGCGCGGGAAAATTCCGAATATTTTTCATTCCGTCATTCTGTTTTTTCATCCTTTGCAGGATCTCCGGCCACCTCATACGGGCCTCGCCGGGCAGATTACCAACAATTGCCCCGCAGCAGTGACCCCCCGGGACCGGCGGCAGCCATCGCCACCTGGATTCTGCAAGGGCAGCCCGGGTTAGAGCACAACTTTTATCTTAACTCACTTACAATACTGTAAGTGCTTACAAAACTTAAATAACTGTAACCGACTCGTGTAATTATAACGTGACCATAACCTACCTCACCGCTACCTTACCTAACCGGAGTGAAATATATTGACTGAAGTTGCAAACAAGAGAATTCCCGTAACTGAAGAGATTTGGGAATCCCTTGCAGATCTTAAAAAACATGGTCAGACGTATGATCAGCTCCTGGCTGAAATGATCGCACTCAAACAGGAACGTGATTTTCTGGCGCATATTGAAGAAATTGAAAAGAATGGCGAGTTTGTCAGCCTGAAAGATGCAGCAAAACAGCTCAACATCCAGAACATCTGACTGACAGAATAAGCCGGCGATAAAGTAGTCTTCCTATAAAGTTGTTAACGGCGAAGACGAGGATGTGAAAGAGTGGAAGTCAGCATTGAGAAGGGCGTTATTAAGACCCTTGAGAAATTTCCGGAGAAGATCCGGGAACATATCTTCAACCACCTCTGCAAACTTGAAGATCCGTACAGCGCACCCGATGTAGAATGCCTGCATCCCAAAGTGCAGGTATATCGCATGCATATCGGGCGGACTTATACGGTAATTTTTAAAATTTACAAAGAGACGAATTGCGTGGTTGTTCTTGATCTGATGACCATTGAGCAGGCACATAAGAGATATGGTCGCTACTACTGATAGCTGAGACCAACTTTTTTTTTAATTTTTTTTAGTCCGCATGCGGTGCCGTCGACCATCCCAATCGCCCGCCCGTGCCGTCAGTCTACGGGTTCACCAGTTGATGCAGCTGCGAAATAGCCATCAGTGTTTTATACCCCTTGTCGGTGATGATGTAGTCCCCTCGCTCATGGCGCTGGAGGATCATACCGGCATCGGTGAGCTTCCGGACATGGAAGAGGAGGTTGCCGCCCCGGAGACCGGTCATCTGGGCGATATCGGAGAATGTCCGGGTCTGGACCGAGAGGGATTTGAGGATCTCGAACCGCTGGATATTTGCCACGGGCTCAAGGAGATCCTTCACAACCGACTCGCCGGCAATTTCCCCAGCCTCTCCGGCCGGGTCCGCGGTTTTCTGGTAGATCCCAAGCGACTGCATCAGATCGATCTGTTTCTCAAAGAGCCGGTGAACTTCGAGAAAGCAGGTGTCGCACCGGTCATGCGTTCCCCTACTTCGCATGGTTTTCATCTGCTCACGGTAGGACTCGATGATCTCGTTCGACACGTCCCCGTCTTTGATGTGTTGTGAAGTGTTCTGTAAAAATTCCATGAACACGCCGTAACATTTTTCCCGCATGGCACAGTTGTCCGTCATGTGGGCGGAGAGATCTGTCTTTGCGGTCTCTACCTGGTGATCCGCGAAGAGGCCTGCATAATTTTTCTTCAGGTCTCCGAGCACGCCATCGATGTGCTGCTGGTTCGCCCGCTCGATGAATCGCCTGAGATCGGTCCGGAGCCCGGTGATCTCCGTCTTCAGTTCCCGGATTTCCGTTAATGTACCCAGTGCCGCTCCCATGATTCTCCCTTCTGTAGTGTTGAATGCATCCAGATGAACGCGAGGGTCATTATTATGCACCAACCCGCTTTGTATATTTTAATGACGCTCAAGTATATATTGATAATTTAACCACCGTTATCTGGTGAAAGTATTATGGTGAAACTAACCGCAGAGATGAAAGAAGCGTTCGGAAAGATGAAGATCTTCCCGGTTGCGACCGCGTCAAAAGACGGGACCCCGAACGTGGTCCCCATCGGCGTTGTTGAACTGGTCAGCGACGATACGATCTGGATCGTGGACAACTTCATGCACAAGTCCCTGGAAAATCTTGCGGCCAACCCGAAGATTGCCCTCTACATCTGGGGCCCGGAAATCAAGGGCTGTTTCCAGATCAAAGGAGTGGCGACCATGAAGACAAGTGGGAAGGATTTCGATGCGATGAAGGCGAAGATTAATGCGAAGAATCCAGCCCTGCCCGCACGCTCCCTTGTTATCGTGAAGATCACCGAGGTCTTCGAATGCCAGCCGGGCCCGAAAGCCGGCAGCAAAATTCTTTGATTTACCCGGGAGAAGATCGGAATATGCCCGGAACCTCGCAGGGTGAGGTTCCGACTCACAACCTCGTCAACGATCCCGGTAAGTGTGTAGCGCCATCCCCCTATTACTTCCCGCGTCAGCCCTATCCCCGCGCTGAGGCCAGGCCCGGACTTCTCGCGCTTGCGATTCCTCCCCCTCCCCGCGGAGTCGCTCGCATTCCTCGAAGCCTGATGGCTTCTGCGAATCAGACATTACTGCTGCAATGTCTTATACTCCCAAAATCCCCGCTGGGCAAACCCCCGGTAATTGTCCCGCCACGAATACACCTCAGCGGAGAAGCCGGCATCTCATCACCTGTTTCCCAGAACTGAGTCCGCCATTTTCAGCCGCATATATGCAATCATGTTCCTGGTGCTGCCCGGACTAACACGGACAGGTCTTATAACACGCGTAAACCTCTGCCAGGCAGTTGTTCCCGTCGGACTCGACACAATGTCCCATGACCCGGTCGCAGGTCTCGATGCATAAATCGCAGGGATTATCATATTCCCATACATTTGACGGTGTAGTAACTGCCTGCTGCTGCGGCAGATCCACCGCGTAATAATGCGCCCCGGCAACAACTATGCCGGCAACCGATAGGCAGACCATAAACAATACAAGCCGTGCAAGCGGCGGTTTTGCAGATTCTGGCATTTGAGAAAAACACCTCTTCTGGAATTAATCGCTCATTTCCTGTAGAATCTGATGGTATAATAATTCTGGGAAAATATCTCTGCCCCCTGCCAGATACGATCCGGCAGAGGAGCTTGGGAGAGGACCCGGCCCGGTCCATCAGGTGATTTCACAATCAGCCGGGGTGGTGCAGCAGTCCTTCCAGCAGCATACCTTCATCCAGTGATAATTGTAGTAGAGATCTTTACACTGCCCGTACGTGTAGATGCAATAGTTTGCCGGCGCCTGCACGCTCTGCTGCTGCGGGAGATCGATCGTGTAATAATGTGCCCCTGCAATAATGCTCCCAAGAACCGAGACGCAGATCATGAAAAGCACGAGCCGGGCAAGTGGCGATTTTGTTGATTCGGACATTCTCATCCCATCCTCTCGAAGTTGTGGTTCTTTTCCGTTTGGGCGGAATGGTATATATACGGTGATCATGTGAGAAAAGCAGGGAGCCGGTCCTGGTCCGGAACCTCCCCTTCCTCGTCATTTACGGCCGGAGATACGTCATTACCGGTACATCCTGGTCAAAATTCCCCGTACTGATCATGCGGACATGCGAGCCGGTCACTCTTGCGTACGTAGCGGGATAGAGGTCCCGGAATGTGATATTTTTGTCTGTGCTGATCGTGCTGAGGACGCCTGTGGTGAACTCGTCCGAGAGCCACTGCTTGATCTCTAAATCGTACACCGCCCCGAGGGAGGGCTCGTTCCTGTCCGACCCGGTAAGGTACAGGATACCCGGTGCCGTCAGGTTGGCGGCAACGCTCTCCCCAAAACAGGTGTCCACGAAGAAAGCCATCTGCCGGTACCGCCGTTCCTGCCCCATCGAATCCGTGAGGGCGCCAAACTCTTCCGCGGTCAGCACCGAATTGCCGGTCCCGAATACGATCCAGCCCGGTTTGCCATGACTCGCAATGAACACCAACACATCGGTGCTGGCGTTGCTCGTGAGGACCACCGGAGTGGACGCGGTTTTTGTACCTGTCATAATCTCCCTGAACATTGCCGCGGTCACGTTTACACCGGAGTAATCCACCTGCGCACCGGATCGGATATTCGGCCCTTTGGGAATGTTATGGATGTTTCCCCAGAGAGGATTTTCCGGGGCGGTGGGGATATCGTCATAGAGCATGAGGATGATGTTGTCGTCGGAAACCCCGTTCTCGCGGAGCAGGGTATAGACGGACAGGGCATCGGCCTCGTGCCGGTAATTCTTCCATCCCCGCGAGGGGCCAACGATCACGGCCTGAAAACCGGTTCTCCCGGCAGGGGTGCTAAAGTTTTTTGGGAGCGCAGACGAGGAGGACATGTATCCGGCCGAGGCCCGGGACAGCCCGGCCGACTGGCGCCCGGTCATCTCCGTGCCGGCGGGGTCCCGGGAATTGATGACCCTGACGGTCAGGAACGTGCCGTTGTTCACCTGCCAGTTGGCGTAATACGTGGCGGTCGGGTCCACGCCCAGCACTTCGTCATACTCAAGGCTGCTGCTTGCGCCGGTAATCCGGGGCATGGACCCGTGCAGGATATCATCGATCGCCGTGCGGACTCCCGATGCATTCCAGCCGGTGACCGCACCGTCCCCTGTTACTACCTGCCGGACCGACTCCCCCGGAGTTTCAAAGGGGTTTCTCTCCTGGCGGGCTTCGGTGAATGCAGCAATCAGGAGGGCATCATACGCTGTTGCTGCGAAATCTGCCGGGCGTTTCTTAAACGTTCTCTCGTACGCACCGGTGAATCCCCCGTTCGGATCGGCCGTGGGGTTGGTGCCCTCGAGCCCCTCCGCGGCAGCACCGAGCGAACTGACCAGGACCGGGGTGGCTGCAGCATCGGTGAGGAACAGTTTTGTCCTGCTTCCGGACCGGTCGATCGCCCGTTTGATCGTTGCAGCATCTTCCGGCCCGACGGCTGCAACGATATAATCCGGGTCCGCCTTAAGGGCTTCCGTAACGTCCACATCAAGCTGGTCCGATCCCGCGTCGACCTGCCGGATGAAGGGGACATCGATACCATATTCGGTTGCAAAGAACCCGGTCCAGTCATAGAATGTCTGCCCGTACGTACTGTTCTCCACAATCAGGGCGACCTTTTTTACCTCTTTCTCTTTGAGGATCGTGAGAATGACCCGTACCTGCGCTGCGTCTCCCTGGGTGGTCCGCCAGATATAATACCCGTTCTTGCCAAAGGCCCGAATGATATCGCCGGATGTCGCCGTGGGGCTGATGAGCACTTTCTTTTTTGCAATGAATGCAGGAGCGAGCGCGTACATCTCGTCACTGGTCGTGGGCCCGATCACGATCCGGACAGAATCGTCGTCCAGAAATTCCTGTGCCTGTTGGGTGATAGTGCCGGTCGTGGTGTCCTTGTACACAAGTTCAACCTTCCGCCCTCCTATGCCGCCCCCGTTGTTGATGGTGTCCTTTGCCCATTCGAGCGGTTCGGTGAAATCCACATCCCCGGTTAAGGCGAGGAGGACACCGACACGTACCGGCGTATTAACGTGGATGGCCGTATATCCGATCCATGCGCCGGCGGCAAGGATAACGATGATGAGAGCGATGCGCCCGAAGGTTTTCCTGTCGATGGATATCACCGTTGTCGTTAAGGAAACCGGGCATGCCTGAAATGAGACCGGACCGGTTTTGTGTACCAAGAGATGGGAATACCAGAAAGATAAGGATAGTCATCCTGCACCACCGGCGGTAAAACCCGGGCTCCCTGCAATATCCCGTTCACCAGCCGGGGCAACGTCCCCTCCTCCGGCCAAGCGGACAGGGAATAGTGAAGGGCATCTTCCCGCGATGCACCGATCAATCCAAAGCCCGGCCGGAATTTTAAAAAATTCCGTTTAATACCATGCCGGCACATACGTAGTTACCAATGCTCGCCCGCAAGGTAACTCCGGAACTTGTCCGTCAATGGAAAGAAGAGGCTGAGGCCTTTTGTCCCCGGCTGAGCCCCAACAAAAAAACCGGTCCCGAGATCCTCGCGTATCTCACGGGGAAATATCCCGTGCGGGAACTTACCACGGACTCCCTGCGTGATGTTGTCAAGGACAATATTCTCTCAAATGAGTGCCATGCGAGAAAGATGCCGGCGGGTACAATGCCCGAGGTGTCCGGGTTCGTCATCGATAATACCGGTACCGGAAAACACCTGTACGAAAACCAGGATGAAATGTTCCGGGGAAGAACTATTGTCGCAGCCGTGGAGCTCCACTCTGCGTATTTCATGGTCGAGGGGAGCAGCCTGCTCTGGGATGAACTCTGTGCGTTCCGTGGTCTGGATGAAGAGGACCTGGCAAATTACTATCTCGTTGCGGAATATGTGGAATGTCTCCGGCGGTTCGATCTGCTGGACAGTGAACTGTCCCGAAAGGCACTGTGACTGTACCTCCACATTTCACTATGTTTATCACTCCACCGTTCCCACCGGAGATCACCTGGTGAACTGCAGGATGGTCTTCTTATGACACTCCCCGAACATTCCCCTCTTGCCCGCCTTGTCCTGTTTATGATCTGCCGGTCCCTTTTCGGTGCGTTCGCTGCCCGGGGGATTGTTGTATACGACTGGCCCTCAGCACCAGGATATCCAGCCCCCGCTCAACAGCGGAGCCGGCTCCGTGTCTTTATCGTGCATGAATGAATGCTACAGCAAGTATTGCAGCGATCGCCCGGCCATGCTGGTGACGTTCTGCTATCCAGAGTATGTCACCCAATGCTTTATGGAGTGTCAGAACCGGTAAACCCGGGGAGGCCGGTCCCGGCACCGCCGACGGGTAGCCGACAGCGTTGCCGCACATGGACAGAACTGCCTGCCGGATCCATTACGCGAGGAGACCCGACCGCACTACGGGGAGGGCCCGCATAATCAGGCCGTGCCTGACGCTCCCTTACAGTCGTACAGCGTGGTGGAAGCACCGGAGTCATCCGTAACGGTCACGGGCGTACAGCGGGAACTGGCCCAGCTGAAGATACTGCTGGTCCCGCCCATGCCTCCGCCCCCGCCACTGCTGCCGGTCTGGAAGTACCGGACTTTGCCATCACGGACATACTGCTGGAGTTTTGTAAGACTGATGGCATCGTCGCTTCCCATGAACCCGAAGCACATCACGGGTTTTCCCGTGGAGATGATCAGGTCTGCTGCCGACTGCGCATTCGGGACCACGAGAATCCAGGTTTCGGTGGTGGTATTGGCCAGCAGGAATTGTGCAAGGCTTGCCGTAGAAACACTACCCGAACCCATGCCTCCGGGCCCGCCGCCCGTTCCCGATCCCCCGTTATTCCGGCTGACTGACGGGCCAGCAGAGGCTCCCGCTCCTCCGGTAGCAAAACCCGTACCGGATCCCGGCACAGCCGAACGGTCAGAGAGACGGGTTGCGGTCCCGCTCATCCCGTATACGTCGCTTCCCTGCCGGCTGATTGTATCTGTCGCATCACTATCGATTATGGCACCATACCCGACATTCCCCGGGCCTGCCATACCAACGACGTTCGACTGGCCGGGCCCGCTGCCCCTGCCTCCGGACGGGCCTGCCGTTGGCATGGTCCCGCCGTTCCCGTTTATCATGGGGGTGAATGACCAGACCAGGGGTGCAATAAAGAGGAGGGCAAGAGCAACGGCCACGATCTTTGTACGGTGGACCGCGTGGGGAGTATCTCTCCGGATCTGCATCCATGAAAGGAGTATGGTACATACGATCGTCCCCGCAAGCACGAGGGGGAGGAGCGGGCCGGCCCACTCCCCATCGTAGGAGAGGAAGAGGGCCTGGAGGAGACCGGTGACGAGGATTGCGGCAACCAGGAGCCAGCCGGCCCGGCCGCCTTCAACGTACCGGTCGTACATTCCAATCACTCCGATCCCGATGAGGCCGGCGATGGGCGGTGCTATCGTGGCGATATAGTAGTCGTGCCAGAACCCGGAGGTGAAGCTGAAGTACACGAGTCCGGGGACCAGCCAGAGGAGGAACGCAAGGATGACAAGCCACCGCTCGCCGGTGTAGCCAGCCTCGTCAACACCCGCAAGGGAGAGGGACTTTAGCTTCCGCAGCCAGGCCAGGACCCCGATGAGGGCAAAGACCAAAAGCCAGGCAATGTCCCCGGCAAGGCCGTCCCGGAAGATGCGGAAGAGCCCGGGGCTCCCGCCGCTGTTCATGCCACCGCCACCATTGCCGGAGACGGAGAACAAGCCAAGGATACCTGACGATGACTGCTGCATCCCGGACGGGCCCTGCCGGGGCCCCTGGCCGGATGCCGATGCCCCGTCCTGCGGACTGCCCGACATGCCCGGGGACTGATCCGGCGCCCCCGCTGTACTGCCGGAACTGTCCGGTATCCCCGGGGGTGTCCCCGTCATCCCGGTCGCACTGCTGCCGGGTCCCGTAAACGAAGACGTGGCCGGGCCCGAGGCTTCTGCCGAACGGTTCGTCCGGTCTGAACGGGACATCCCGGCGACGGAACTGCCAAAAGAGCCACCCGGGCCGCCCCCCATGCCACTTCCTCCGATGCCGAGCCGGTGGATGCCATTATAGTTAATGACGAGACCCAGGACCGTGTTGTCCCCGCTCCCGCCGATGTGGGGGCGCTGGTCCGCCGGGATCGCGTCGACCACGAGGGCCCAGGAGAATGAGACTGCCAAAAGGACGATTGCTGCAAGAACGAGGTGGAGAACCCGCTTCTTCCAGTCCAGGCCCGTTGCGCCCCAGAGGTATACACCAAAGATTGCCGGTACGATGATGAATGCCTGGATCATCTTGATATTGAACGCCAGCCCGACCAGGGCAGCCGCGGCAAGAAGATACGGGAGCGACCGCTCGCGTGCCGCCTTCAGTACTACCCAGACGGCAAGGAGGATGACGAAAATCATCTGGGCGTCCATGGTCTCGTTCCGGGAGATCGTGACGAAGATGGGGGTGACGGCGAGGGCCAGCGCCGATATGAGCCCGGCCGGCTTCCCGAACGGGCGGGAGACGATGAAATAGACCAAGACAACGCAGCCGATCCCGGCAAGGGCCTGGGGAAGGACGCAGATCCATTCCTGGTACCCCAGCACCGCGGCAAAGAGCGCCTGGACCCAGATGCCGACGGGCGGTTTGTCCACGGTGATGAACCCGGCCGGGTCAACGGAGCCAAAGAAGCCGGCCCACGGGTTGACGAGTGCGCTCCTGACAGCGGCCGCATAATAGGCGTTCCCTCCCTGGTTCCAGAGGTTCCAGAGGTTCAGGAACGCAGACAGGAGAACGATGCCAACGAGGCATATCTCTGCACGGTATGTACGGATGAAGTCTCGATCGATCAGATACATTCCACCTTTGAGCGGTACATCCCCCTTTCCATGAGAGAAACGTCTATCTGATCGAACATGATGCTACTTAATTATTATTGATACCGTTCGGCGATATAATGCCCCCGATGGTGATTATATTCATGGATGAGTTAACATAATCGTTATCGACCGGGCAAAGACCCCTCCCTCTTTTCACGTTCACCCGCCATCTTCGTTACTCGTATATCCCCCCATCGCCACCACTATTCAGGGAATCTGGCTCGCATGCAACCGTCCCGGCTCCTGCGTGAGCAGCACCTGGTGGCTGCGGTGCGGCCCGATCCGGGGGAGCAGAGATGGAGCGCCGGCAAGCAGATAATGACAGGGAAACCTCTGCTCAGCGAGTTAGGAACTGGGCTCCTCCTTTGGCAGTGTCCCCGCATCCGGAACCATCTGCGAGAGCGGGACTCCGCCAACGCCAATAGCGTCACGCGGGTATTCCCGGACATACACAAAGAACGCGGATGGCGGAAGCTTTGTGATTTCCGATGCGGTTGTTGTCAGGTCCCGGATCAGTTTTGCTCGTACTTCGGTGCTTACCGGCCACAGGTCAATCGTGATTACAGGCATTTCCTTACCTCATTTTTTCATTTTTCGAAAAATCCGCTCACATCCTGCAGGTATTCCCGGATGGGAAGATGCTGTGGGCATTTCTCCTCGCACTCCCCGCACTGGACACAACAGGATGCATAACCCGGTATTCCCCCGGTAAACGTACCGTTGAGGGCCCAGAGGTACACACCCTCCGCTTTCTCCTTGGCATCGTAGGTGTACGCCTGGTTGTAATACATGAAGCACCCGGGGATATCGACGCCGTTTTCGCACGGCATGCAGTAGCGGCAACCGGTGCACGGGATCTTCACGCGGGAGGCAAACGTGTCCCGCATCGTTTCGATAACGGCAAGCTCATCGGGAGAGAGAGAACCGGGGAGGTCCTGCTCGGCGCAGGCGAGGTTTTCGGTGACCTGTGCCATCGCGGACATACCGGAGAGCGCGACCGTGACTTCCGGGTGGTTCCAGACCCAGCGGAGCCCCCATTCCGAAGGCGTGCGCCGGACCGGGGCATCGCGGAGATGCTGGTGGATTGCGGGCACGTCCCCAGAGAGGAGACCGCCCCGGAGCGGTTCCATGACAACGATGCCAAGACCCCGTTCCGCTGCGTACTTCAGCCCCTGCGTGCCGGCCTGGTTCTGTTCGTCCATGTAGTTGTACTGGATCTGGGCAAAGGTCCATTCGTAGGCATCGACGATCTCCTTAAAGACCGCAAACTGGTCGTGGAAGGAAAATGCAGGGTACCGGATCCGGCCGTCCGCTATGGCGCTGTCAAGGAATTCCAGCACGCCCAGACGGGAAAGGTTCTCCCACGTTTCGGCGCCGAGCCCGTGGAGGAGATAGAAATCAATATGGTCCGTGCCGAGCCGGGCGAGCTGTTCGTCCAGGTACCTGTCCATGTCCTCCCGGCTGGTGACGAGCCAGCTCGGGAGCTTGGTGGCCAGAAAAACCCGGTCGCGGTACCCGTCGCCAAGCGCCCTCCCGACAACCACCTCACCCTCCCCGTTGTGGTAGGGGTAGGCTGTATCGATGTAATTGACCCCGGCGTCAATGGCGGTGCGGATCATACGAATTGCCTGCGGCTCGTCAATCTTTCCTCCGGCCGGCTCGCCCTCAGCGGGTGGCAGGCGCATACACCCGAAACCGAGGATCGAGAGGTCGTGCGGGCACCGCGGAAACTTCCTGTACAGCATCCTTTCACCGTTCTCCCGCTTAAAAAAGATCCTGCGGGGATAAATAGGGATCAGGGACAAAAATGTCAGCAAGCAAAGGGCAAAAAAGCAGCGAGCCCTGTTGGCAGAACAATCGATCGCAAAGATGGGAACAGCCCGGTTAATGACACTCTTCGATCTGGTCTGCCAGCTCCGTATCAGCCCAGTCTTTCAGCGACATGAGAATCGGGATGACGGTACGCCCACGCTCGGTCAGGGAATATTCGACACGGGGAGGTATGCCGGGATACTCCGTGCGGGAGACCAGGCGATCTGCTTCAAGGGCTCTGAGCTGCCGGGTGAGCATCTTCGGGGAGATCGCCGGCAGTTTCTCCTGGATTGCCCCGAAACACAAGGGAGCGTCCTTGATCTTCCAGAGGATTGCGGGTTTCCATTTCCCGCAGATCACGTCGATTCCTGCATCGAGCGAACAGACGTACATCCGTTTTTTTGGCATATGCCGGTATTCCGTGCGCCGGAACATTAACGGTTGTGTTTTGTTTTTCTCTTTCGTGTTTTTATGACGGGCAACGATGTATCGGGAACGATATGGCAATACTTTGCCGGTTTCTTTTATATTTATAGAGACGATAGAATTCTGTGAGTTGAGAGACATGGAGACGGAAACTTCTGAACAGGGAACGAAAAACTGGTGCGGGTCCAAAACTCACATGATGAAGCATATGTGTTGCCACGGATCGGGAGGCGCTCTGTACGGGCTGGGTTTCCTCGGTGCCCTGTTCTATTATCTCACCACGGCCACGAGCCTGCTGGGTGGAATCCTGGGTGTCATCAAAGCGCTTCTCTGGCCGGCCTTCCTGGTATATGGCGTGCAGAAATATCTCGGGATGTAACACCGTGCACCGGCGGATACTCACTTGTTATTTGCCATGACCGGTCTAACGCTGGTGAGATGCGGGATTGCCTTTTGAAGGATCCTGTTGACGCTCCCCCATAGAACCAGGGAGGTCACCCTGCCGGAAAAAGGAGAAGATCAGATCTCCACAATCTCCCCGTATGTCCCGTTAACAAAACAGTTGTAGGCGACAGCATTCATCGTGAGCCGGGGGCGGGAGCGGACCGTCCCGTCAGTGCTCCACGATGAGATCAGGGCAGTGGTTTCCAGGTACCTGCGCCCCTCGGAGGAGCCGGGAAGGACCGGGTTTTCGCTGTCGCTTAATCCGCCGTAGTTGTCGATGAGCAGGAACCTTCGTTCCCGTTCTCCGGTACGGGCATTGAGGAAGTACCCCAGTTTATCATTGTAAGGTATACAATGCCGCTGTCGACTGTCGCAATGATGGTATCGTCCGGGAAATCCATGTGCCGGAGGGACAGGTTGTCACTCTTGTTCACGATATGGACCGTGCTTAGATACGGCGCCTTGGAGTAATCGATCATCGCGACCACGGCGGTCTGTTCACTGCCTGCAACCATCACGCCGGTCCCAATGCCCGGGAGATTGTAGACAAGCGCGGGATTTTCCTTATGCAGGCTGCCCACTGTCACATTTCTGCCGGCCTATGCACCATGCTAAGGCATATAACCTCATTCAGAGAAGAGTCCACATCAAGTCTGGCAAATTCAGCCAGGCAGGAGATTACCGATGGGCAATTATCATTTTTGCACGGATTGTGAACACATCAAAACCAAAATGGTCCCGGGACTCAATGGATCGGCAGTTAAAGAAATGTCATGCCCGGCCCGGTTCAACCCGCGGGAAGGGAAGTGGATTCCGGCGAATGGGGTGAATCCGCACGAATGCCCGCGGAATGAAAATTTCATGCGAATCCAGAAACAGGGCGATGAACGCAGACTCCGGTGAATGCGCAGTACCGATAGGTCCTGAAGGGTCAGCAGGGTAAATGTAATCCATATGTCTGATGAAATTTTTTATCGCAATTCAGCCGGATTGTGGCAGCGTTTGTTGCTGTCATCCCGTCTATATGCACAATGTTTAAATACCGAACTGCCATTCATGTAAAAACTATCAACCGATCCTTCACCACTTTATCCATGAGATTGTGTGAACGTTGTCGGACGGGCTGTTGAGCATCCAAATCAACCGGATGCTCATTATGGTGTCTGACAGAGACCGGCAGTACCTGCATTATAACGAGGTACCTGACCCGAAGTGATGATAGCCGGCAGGATCCCCGATCCCTGAAGGGAATGCCGGTGGCCCGTATGCCACCGTCAACTGCCGCGGGAACATGCACGGCCCGGCCCCATGAAAAACCCACCACCGGGCAACGGCCTCATTGTGGATATGCCGGTTCCATGCAATGACCATACGAGACAAAACAATCATTAAGAGAAACGTGAATGCAGGAAATTGAAAAATTAAAAGTCCTCCAGTCTGAGCGTGAATCGTTCAAATCACGGACGAAAGTGAGAGAACAGGAGAAGAAAGCGGAAAGCCAGACCGAGACTACCTGTCCGGAGTGTGGCAACCGTGTGCTGGTCCATGACCGTGAACGGGCAGAGCTGGTCTGCCAGAGTTGCGGGCTGGTGATTGATGACGAGTTCATCGACCGCGGTCCCGAGTGGCGTGCGTTTGATTCCGAGCAGCGGGCGAAACGGGCCCGTACCGGTGCACCGATGACCCTCACGATCCACGACAAGGGTCTCTCCACGATGATCGACTGGCGCAACAGGGATTCGTACGGCAGGGCGATCTCATCCAAGAACCGTGCCCAGCTCTACCGTCTCCGCAAGTGGCAGCGCCGGATCCGTGTCAGCAATGCGACCGAGCGGAACCTTGCATTCGCACTCTCGGAGCTGGACCGCATGGCCTCCGCACTGGGCCTGCCGCGGAACATCCGTGAGGCCGCAGCGGTGGTCTACCGTGATGCAGTCGACAAGAACCTGATCCGTGGCCGGAGCATCGAAGGCGTTGCAGCAGCAGCGCTCTATGCCTCCTGCCGACAGTGCAGCGTGCCCCGCACTCTTGATGAGATTGCGGAAGTTTCCCGTGTCTCGAGAAAAGAGATCGGCAGGACCTACCGATTCATCTCCCGTGCGCTTGGCTTACGGCTCCTGCCAACCTCCCCGATGGACTATGTGCCCCGGTTCTGCTCGGGCCTCACCCTCCATGGAGAGGTCCAGAGCCGGACTATTGAGATCCTCCGGCAGGCCACCGAGCGTGAACTGACGAGCGGCAGGGGGCCGACCGGTGTCGCGGCTGCGGCGATATACATCGCCTGCATCCTGGGCGGGGAGCGGCGCACCCAGCGCGAAGTAGCGGAAGTTGCGGGCGTGACCGAGGTCACTATCCGGAACCGGTACAAGGAACTGGCAGAAAAACTGGATATCGAGATCATTCTCTGAATCCCGGTTTTTTTATTCGGATCGTGATTACCGCGTGTAAACCGGTACTGAGATGGTTACCCCGGTCCTGTCATGCTCTCATGAGGGACCGGATATCCGATTCGCCGGGATTGACGATCGCAAGAGTGCTCACAAAAAACGGTTTTCCACACACGTTTCCGAGTACTGCGCTGGAACCTTTAAAGGTGTGAATGAACGGGTTCTTGTTTTTGGTAATTTTTGTTTTGATATCTGCCGGGCAATTACCCGCAATGACGATCATCCGGGACCTGCTTTTAGAAAAGAACCTGCATATCGTTCTTTCTGCCCTCGAGATTATTATCGCCATTGCAGCAGCGGGCGGGGAAGAAGCGCTTATCAGTGACGGAGTAATCGCGTGCCTTGATCCCATGCAGGATAACAGGAATCCCGCGATCCAGAATAAGGTACGGGAGGCCCTTTCTCTCCTCCAGCCCGAAGTAGATGAGGTGGTCACATCAAAACCCCATGATGATTATTAAATCCCTTTTTGTGCACGGTACCGGGAGCCTCGTTTTGAGCCGGTCACCCAGGATCTTTCAGTGACCGTCCCCATTGGTACGTTCCGTTGTTTTATTATTGCGGGAGTCAAGAAGCATTCATCAAAGGAAACATGGATGAGCGTTTTCCGGTTTGAAAAAGACTCTGCCCCGACAGAGGGCCAGCGCGAGCGGTATATGATCGGGGAGATCGATGAGAAACACTTCGGCCCCGGAGGGAAGATCGTGCTAATCGAATACCCTGAGGCCGTGTACCTCAGGGACGAACTGGAACATACCGGGGTCCTCTACACCGGGTCCAAGGATAAACACAAGGCCCTGGAAGAGGTAACACGGCTGATGGTCCGGCACGACCACGAACGTCATACCTCAACAGAGACGGCATAAAAAAACCTGGTGGTTCAGGCATTTCCAAACACCAGCTTCCCGTCCTTCTCGTCAACCACAATCTCGTTCTCTTTGTGTACGGTTCCATCGAGAATCATCTTTGACAATTCATTCAGCAGGTTTTTCTGGATCACCCGTTTGATCGGCCGTGCACCGAACTGCGGGTCAAAACCCTGGGTGGCGATGAACCGGACCGCTTTCTCTGTCGCCCTGATCCGGATGTCGCTCTTTTTGAGCATTTTCTGGACGACACCCAACTGGAGTTCGACAACCTTCTGGATCTCATCCCGGGTAAGCGGCCGGAACATGATGATCTCATCGATCCGGTTGAGGAATTCGGGACGGATGGTCTTCTTAAGCAGCGCGAACACTTCCTGTCGGGTGCGGTCGAATACCTCATCCCGGTTTTTATCGGTCACGTGCTCCAGGTTTTCCTGGATGAGATGCGATCCGATGTTCGAGGTCATGATGATGATGGTATTCTTGAAATCCACCGTGCGGCCCTTATTGTCGGTAAGCCGGCCATCGTCAAGGACCTGCAAGAGGATATTGAAGACATCCGGGTGGGCTTTCTCGATCTCATCCAGCAATACCACGGAATAGGGTTTTCTCCGGACCGCTTCGGTCAGCTGCCCGCTCTCTTCATAGCCCACGTAGCCCGGAGGTGCCCCGACCAGCCGCGAGACGGTATGCCGCTCCTGGTACTCCGACATATCGATCCGGACCATACTGTTCTCGTTGTTGAAGAGAATTTCAGCCAGGGCCTTTGCCAGTTCCGTTTTGCCCACGCCGGTCGTCCCAAGGAAGATGAACGACCCGATCGGGCGTTTTGGGTCCTGTAGCCCGGCCCGGCTCCGGCGGATAGCATCGGCAACTGCCCCGATGGCTTCATCCTGGCCTACCACACGCTTGTGGAGTTCGGCTTCAAGACCCAGTAGTTTCTGTTTCTCGCTCTGCAGCATCCGGGAGACGGGAATGCCGGTCCAGCGCGAGACCACTTCGGCAATCTCCTCGGCATCGACCTCTTCGTTCACCATCGCGGAGTCCTTCTGCAGCACGGTCAGTTTTCCCTTGAGCTCCTCAATGGTCTTTTCAGCGGTCGGGATACGCCCATAGCGGATCTCTGCCACCTTCCCGAGGTCGCCTTTACGTTCCGCACTCTCGGCCTCGAACTTCAGGGTCTCGATTTCCGCTTTACGCGCCTGGATCTGGTCAACAAGATCTTTCTCAGACTGCCACTTGGTCGTCAGGCGGTTTCGTTCCTCGGTCAGGTTCCCGATCTCTTCGTTCAGGCCTTTTAATTTTGCCTGGTCTTTCTCACGCTTGATGGCTTCCCGTTCAATCTCCAGCTGGCGGATCTTCCGTTCAATGATCTCCAGTTCTTCCGGTTTCGAGTTGATCTCGAGCCGGAGTTTTGATGCTGCTTCGTCGATTAAGTCAATGGCCTTGTCGGGAAGGAAACGGTCCGAGATATACCGCTGCGAAAGTTCAACCGCGGCAATGATCGCCTCGTCTTTGATCCGCACATGGTGATGAGTCTCGTACTTCTCCTTGATACCCCGGAGGATGGAGATGGCATCGAGCGTATCCGGTTCATTGACCGTCACCGGCTGGAAACGCCGTTCGAGCGCCTTGTCCTTCTCGAAATATTTCTGGTATTCCTTTAAGGTCGTAGCGCCGATGACATGCAGTTCCCCCCGTGAAAGCGCGGGCTTGAGGATATTCGCTGCGTCCATTGCGCCCTCGCTTGCGCCGGCCCCGACCAGCGTATGGATCTCGTCAATGAACAGGACGATCTCCCCTTCAGCGGATATCACTTCCTTAACCACGCTCTTTAACCGTTCCTCAAATTCTCCCTTGAACTTGGCCCCGGCGATCAGGGCACCCATATCGAGCGAGAAGATCTGCTTGGCCTTCAGGTTGTCCGGTACATCCCCGTCAATGATCCGGTGGGCGAGACCTTCGGCAATGGCCGTCTTTCCCACGCCCGGTTCCCCGATGAGGATCGGGTTGTTCTTGGTTCTCCGGGACAGGATCTGCAATACCCGGCGGATCTCTTCGTCTCGGCCAATCACCGGATCGAGTTTACCGGTACGGGCCAGGTCATTGAGATTCCGGGCAAACCGGTTCAGGGCGTTATAACTCTCTTCAGCGTCCTGGTTCTTGACGGTCGAGCCCTGCCGCAGCTGGCTGATGGCCGTCTTTAAGCCTTTCTCGTTAACCCCGTTCTCCTTCAGCAGTCGTGAGGTGTTGTCATTAACCGAAAGTATTCCGAGGAGCAGATGCTCGATTGAGACAAATTCATCCTTGAACTCCTGGGCAAGTGCGGCGGCTTTCTGCAGGGCCTTGGTGGCATCATTGGAAAGATACTGATCTCCCCCGCTGACCTTAGGGTATGTTTCGATGATCCCGTCAAGTGCCGGTGTGAAACGATCGAGGTTCACATTCATCTTTTTAAGGAGATATGGGATGACATTCTCGTCAACCATAAGCATCCCCTTGAGTACATGGGCCGTCTCGATTGCCTGGTTCTCGTGTGCCGCTGCAATCTCCGTTGCTTTCCCTACGGCCTCCTGCGATTTGATGGTGAATTTATCGAAATTCATATTATCGGTCGTCCGTTTTTTTGTTCGAAATTCCCTATTCGATATGCGTAATAGAGTTCCTTCCTGTCAAATAGCTTGGGAATACGGCAGGCCATCAGGCCTGGCGTTGGAGAAGAAACCCACCGGTTTCTTCGACTTGCGGCCGGCCCTCAGACCCGAATCAGGAGACAGATGAGAGTCATCAGACTCGCGATATGAGGAGAAATCCTCCGGTTTCTTCGACTTGCGGCCGGCCCTCAGACCCGAATCAGGAGACAGATGAGAGTCATCAGACTCGCGACATGAGAAGAAACCCACCGGTTTCTTCGACTTGCGGCCGGCCCTCAGACCCGAATCAGGAGAATGCTTCATCCATTACGGATGAGGTAGAATGATTAGAAAAATCCCTCTTGTCGAAAGTCATCAGACTCGCGATATGAGAAGAGCCTCCGGTTTCTTCAATTTATTATTCATGGTTACCGGGAGGAATATGCAGATCGCTCTGCGGGACAAGACACTTGATCTGCACGAAGGAGAGCTGTTCGACATTCCCCGTTGCGTGAACTACAAGCCGGTCTGTCCGGAAGAATGTACGGTTCGCCTGTGGGAACCAAAGGGGACCTGCAACACCGGGAATGCCGCGGGGTATTGACCGATACTGTGGTGGAGTGGATTTGGTTTTTTAGATTCGCTTGGATGTTGATGATGTCCTAGGCCCATGAGAGCTGCTCTTTGAATTCTACCTCTCCGGTTATTGGATGGAGGACGCCGATACGGACCGGTGTGTTTGCGTGGATGACCGTGTACCCGGAACCTTTCGGTCTCCTGCATCCATCTCCTCACGCCTTCCCGCCATGAACCCAATCTCCCTTTATACAAACGATCCACACTATTCTAACAGGAGCAGTGCAACTATGAGTCCCCCAGATCCATCACCGTCATTTTCCTGGAACGCCGCTGATTATCACAAGAGTTCCCCGGCCCAGCAGCAGTGGGCAAAGGAACTTATTGCTAAGCTCGGCCTCGTCGGGAATGAGCGGGTACTGGATATCGGGTGCGGGGATGGGAAGATAACCGCAGAGATCGCCTGCAACCTGCCGGGAGGGGCGGTGACGGGAGTGGACAGCTCGCCGGATATGATCCGGTTCGCGTGCGATCATTATCCGCACAAAGAATACCGGAACCTCTCGTTCATGCAGGCGGATGCCCGTGCCCTGCCGTTCTCCGGCGAGTTCGATATAATATTTTCAAACGCGGCGTTGCACTGGATTCCCGATCATACACCGGTGCTTGCCGGCATTGCAAAGAGCCTGCGGCCGAAGGGAAGACTGCTTGTCCAGATGGGCGGGAAAGGGAATGCAGAAAAGATACTCGGGGTTCTCGATCTCCTTCTTGAACAACCGGAGTGGCGCCAGTACTTCAGCGGGTTCTCGTTCAACTTTGGCTTTTTCAGCGATACGGAGTACCGCAGGAAGCTGGTTGAATCGGGATTCGAACCGTCACGTGTCGAGCTGATCGGTAAGGATATGACCTATGTCTCCCGGCAGGATTTTGCCGGCTGGATCCGCACCACGTGGCTTCCCTGGATGGCACAGGTACCGGAGAACCGGCGATCAGAATTTATCGGAGCGATCATGGACGAATACCTGAAAGATTACCCGGCAGATGCCGATGGGACGATCCATATCAGCATGGTCCGGCTTGAAGCCGAAGCAAAAAAAACCAGCGTGATGCCGGTCCGCCGGTCGTTTCCTGCCGGAAATTTTTTTGCCGCACTGACCGCTGCTCCTATCGGTGTTGCGATCGCAAAGAATGTTTCTCACGTCCCGGGCGCGAGTGCATAAGAGAAGCAATAAAAAATCTTTTTTAGAGAATGGGTACGAATTGGTCCACCATCTTATGGGGATAGGAACAGCTGCATACGGCCGGGAATTACTGTGCACCCTTAAACGGCATCCGGTGAGTCAGTGTGCGGATGGCAAATTTCGTAAATTTGCCTTCCCGTTCCGTGATGTATTTACCTAACCCGTCGGGATTGATCACGTCAATGTATTTGTCGATCCTCAGGTCGGGATGTGAGCCCTCAAGAGAGATGATCACGCACCGGATTTTCGGGTTCATCTCGTAAATCTTGTATTCGTCTTTTAAGTAACACCAGAGTGCATAGTTGACAAACCGCACCTGGCGCTTCAGGTCGCCGGTCTTGATCTCGATATCCGACCCCTTCCAGTTCTTGATCCCCACGAGGAACAATCCCGTGGGACCGATGACGATGAGATCGATCGCGCAGTACCCTTTCTGTTCCTTTCGCTTGAACCAGTAAATGGGATCGAAAAAATGTAAGTTGATGCCGTTTATGATATGGTATTCATCCGGTAATAGGGAGAGATCACGGATGACCTGTTCTTCTTCCAGTGCATCAACGAGTAATGAATGGTTCCGGGTGAGAAACTGCTCTGACTCGGTGATGCACTTACACGCAGACCTGATGCCATTGATTTTATCGGCAACCGCTCGCTCTTTTTGTTTGCGGAGTCTCCATAAACTCCAATTCAGGCCGGTCAGTGGCAGGTTGATCCGGAGGGAACTTACCAGGTTTGCTCCCCAGAATGTGATGAGATACCAGAGGATGACGAAAAAAGATTCGCTTGCATCGATCCGGTCACTGATCGCAAGAATATGGGTATACACGTCCCTGGTGCGGGTATTGATATTATCCTTCAGCTGCTGGTCGAGTGCTTCCTCACGTTTTTCTATTGCCTGGATGATCTCGTCCTGTCGTTTCGTCTCCACCATCTCGGCCTCAGCAAGGATCTCCTGGTAATTGTCCAGGAACCGGATGATATCTTCGAGTGTTGCCAGTCGTTTGCCCTGCACCGGTCGGGTCCCGTTCAGAAGGTGGCGGGTGATACCGGAGATCCCGTGAATTTTTGCCATGGTGTTTCCTGTAGTTTGATGGTATGTTCGTAACGAAGGGAGGAGCCAGTGTAGCCTGAATATGTCTCGATATTCCTTTCCGTTAATGCAACAATAAATTATAGGGATACTAAAGATTTCCTCGTAATTATTACTGTGGAGATCCGAATAGTGAAATATTTATCGCCGTCCGCAGGGAATGGCACTGCCGGCCTGCACGGCTCCGACCCGCTGGGTATATAACTTATATACCGCTATTTTTCATTACCTGATGCGGACCCCCGTCGTTTCCGTATCACGGAGCGAGGGATTATGACACCAAAGGGAAAGAAGACCGTGAAACGATCCGCAGCAAAACCTGCGGCTGCAAAGAAAGCGGCTCCACAACGTACAAAGAAAACCCCGGCAAAGGCCGGGGCCGTGACCATCGAACAGCAGATCGCTGATGTCATCAGGCTGATCCCTGATGCGACCATGGTGATCGACCCGAAGGGAAACGTGATGGCCTGGAACCGTGCCATGGAGAAACTCACGGGCGTAAAGGCAAAGGACATCATCGGAAAAGGAAACTTTGAGTACTCGTTGCCGTTCTACGGGGAACGTCGCCCGGTACTTGCCGATATTGCACTCAAGGATGTAAGAAACCTTAAGAAAAAATACACGTCCATCACCCCGTGGGGCAATACCCTCGTGGCAGAGGCGCGTGTGCCAAGCCTTCCCGGGGGCCCGGCAACGGTATACGGTTCGGCCACGATCCTGAAATCGTCCCAGGGTAAATTGATCGGCGTGCTGGAACTGGTCTGCGAGGTCAGGAAATAACCGGGCCCCTGCACGAAAAGAGTGCATGTATCATGTTTTTTTGGCAGGCACTTCTCATTTTTCCGGGTATGAGACACGGTTAATTCCCTTTGCATGAACGTATCCCGGTAACCGGGGGTTTTGGTTTTGAACATCAGGATAGTCAGAATCAAAATAGAAATAATAAAATAATGAGTTGTCATATGTGCATTTGATGTATCCCGGTTGAAATACCGCAGTGAACCAGAGGCCGGGCAATAAAAAATATCATGGAATTATTATGTCGTCCCGGCGCATCGCTCTTGCAGGAATCATCATTGTCCTGCTCCTGGGGACTATTATAGTGGGTACCTATAGCCCGCCCCGTCAGCCCCGTCTGGCACCGTTAATGCCGGATGACCAGCTGGCAGAAATAATGACCCGCGGCAGGCTTGTTATCGCTACCGACGCTGCATATCCTCCCAATTCCGCATTGATACCCAATGCCAGCCGCACTGCGGGCACGATATGCGCCCGGAACGAGTATACTGCAGGAGAATTCACCGGTTACAATATCGCAGTCGCGGTGGAGATCGCAAAGGGGCTCGGTGTCGAACCCTGTTTTGTTACTCCGACAAGGACCGAGATCATCAGCGGCATCTGGTCCGACCGGTGGGACATCCATATCGGGTCGCTGGCCATCACGCCCGAACGCATGGAAGTGATGTACTTCACGCAGCCGTATTATGCCGGTCCGGTGAGCCTGTTCGTGAACAAGGATAACACGGCCTATGCGGACGCAGGCGATCTCTCCGGAAAGAAGATCGGCGTATGCGCCGGCTGCATCCCGGAACATTACCTGGAAGGAACGCTCGACCTGCCCGGCCAAAAGATTGATTTCGCGATCAAGAATGCCACGATTGTTGCGTACGAGAATGAAGCAGTTGCCTTAAAAGACCTTGCTTTCGGGGATGGTGTGAAACTGGATGCGGTTCTCACCAACCAGCCCCTTGGAGATGACGCGATGAAAAATGGCATGCCCATCCGGCAGCTGGGCGAGCCCGTTTTTTATGATTATGACGCCGCCGCAGTAGACAAAAACAGCGGCAGGGACCCGGCTTCTTTTATTGAACGTGTGAATGAGGTTATCCAGGAGATGGATCAGGACGGCACACTGCTTCGTCTCTCCCATCACTACTATGGGCGCGACCTTGTTTCAAAAACAGCCCGGTTCAATGCCAGTGCCCTCGGATAGATCGCTGGTTAGGGGGAGACCATGAAGAGCACCTGGTTCTGGCGCCGGAATCTGACCGCCCGGCTGATATGCTCGTTTCTCGTCTTCTCCCTCTTAATCGTAAGTCTTGTGGGGATTATCGCCTACTTCCAAGCCACCCAGGCCCTTACCCGGTCGGTAGATGACCGGCTCGATGCTGTGGCCACCTTAAAAGAAGGCGTGCTGAACAACTGGGTTGATGACCAGACGCAGAACGTGGTCATGATAGCAGGGATCCCGGGAATCCGAAAGCAGTCCACCCTCCTGATCTCATCGCCCGGCACTTCACCGGAACGAGAACTGGCGTATACCGAGATCTCCGGTTTTTTGCCCCAGGTGATTTCCCGGACAATCTATACGGAAGAGATCAGCATTATTGACCTGAATGGCACGATCGTTGTCTCAAGTGATGCGACTCATGAAGGGCAGTCGGTGGCCCGTGATCCGTATTTCCAGGAGGGCCGCTCCAAAACGCTTTCAACGACCGTATATCCTTCAACTCCTGACGAAAGACCGGCCATCATTATTGCAACACCGTTGTTCACTATGCAGGGAAAACGCATCGGCGTACTCGCATCCCGCCTTTCCTTCACTCATATTGATCGTATTATCCTCGAACGCACGGGCCTCGGAACGAGCGGGGAGACCTATCTGGTCGACCGGTCCAGAAAAATTGTATCAGAAACCCCTCTCATGAACAACGGGACCCCGTCGCGTTTTGTCCAGTCTGAAGGGATCGATTCCGCACTCCAGGGTAACGATGGCTCCGGCTTTTACCGGAATTATGCAGGGGTACCGGTGGTCGGGGTGTACCGCTGGGTGGAAAACCAGGACCTGGCCCTGATTGCGGAGATGAGCCAGGAAGAGGCACTTGCCCCTGCACGGGACCTCGCCCTGACAATTTTTTATATCGGGATACTTCTGTCTGTCATCATGGGAGCCGGGATGTACCTGCTGGCCCTCCAGATCACCCGGCCCATCCTGGAAATTGCAGACACTGCTGCCCGGGTCACGGCAGGAGACTTGAGCCGGGAAGCACCCGTCCTGACTGAAGATGAAGTAGGCCACCTTGCCCGTGCCTTCAACCAGATGACGAAACAACTGCGGCAGACCCTGGAGGGTCTTGAGGGAAACCTCCGTGAACTCAAAACAAAAGATGACGCCCTGCAGAAATCTGAACACAAATACCGGACCCTTCTTGAGAATATCCCGCAGAATATCTTCCGGAAGGACCTCGATTCCGTGTTCGTTTCCTGCAATAAGCACTTTGCTGCGACCCTGAACCTGCAGCCCGAGGAGATGATTGGAAAGACTGATTTGGATCTCTATCCCCGCGAGCTTGCAGAAAAATACCGGCTTGATGATAAACGGGTGATGGTAACGGGGCAGGCCGAAGTGTATGTCGAGCAGTACCTGCAGAACGGGAAGGTGCGCTGGATCAATACCATCAAGACACCGGTAAAAGAGATTGACGGGACAATCACAGGTGTCCAGGGAATATTCTGGGATATTACCGAACGGAAAGCCGCAGAAGAGGAACTTTTCCGGCTCAATAATGAACTGGAGAAACGGGTTGAAGAACGGACTGCCGAACTCCGGCAGGCACAGGAGGCATACCGGCAGGCAAATACAAAACTCAACCTGCTCAGTTCCATCACCCGGCATGATATCCTGAACCAGCTCACGGCACTCCTGGGCTATCTTGAACTCTCCGAATACTCGCTTGACGATCCTGATAAACTGCGGGAGTATATCACACGGGAACGGAAGAGCGCGGAAACGATCGAACACCAGATCCTCTTCACGCGGGAATACCAGAACATCGGCGTGAAAGCCCCGGTATGGCAAAGTGTCAGCATGAGTATCATCCGTGCAAAAGGGGCGCTGACCCTGGGGAACGTCGATGTTCTCATCGACCGGTCGGACCTGGAAGTGTATGCCGATCCACTCTTCGATAAAGTCTTTTATAACCTGATACAGAATGCACTCGTGTATGGCGGCGAAAAACTGACAACCATCTGCATCTCCAGCCGCGAGACAGACCGCGGGCTTGTGATCGTCTGCGAGGATGACGGGGCGGGGATTTTAGAACCCGAGAAAAAACGGCTGTTTGAGCGGGGATTCGGGAGACATACCGGCCTTGGGTTATATCTCTCCCGCGAGATCCTGCTGATCACCGGCATTACGATTACCGAAACCAGCCAGCCCGGTTCAGGTGCACGGTTCGAGATCCTTGTGCCAAAAGGAGCGTACCGGTTAAAAGATACCCGGTAATTCCGGTTACTCCACCGATCCAAACCGGGTATCGTACCCCCGGGCAATCACCGATGCGCCAAGGAGCGGTGCAAGACCGGAGAGACTGCTTACGGTGATCCGCGGCACCGGCAGGTAATGATCGACGTATCGTCCAATTGGGGTAATGATCAGGTCCGGGTTGTTCAGTACGACGGACCCGTCAAGGACAATGGTATCCGGGTCGTAGGCAACGACAAGGCCCGAGATCCCCCGGGCATTGATCTTTCCGAGTTCATCAACAAAACCGGGATTGCGGCCCTGTCGTACGGCGCTGAAAATATCCCCGGCCGTGCTGACCTGCGAATCGTCGGATTCACTCACGTTTCTCTTCCGCCACTCGTGGTAGAACCGGGGCAGGAACCGGCCGGATGCATATCCTTCCCAGTGTCCCTTTCCCCCGCACCCGCAGGTCAGGTCATATTCGTTATCCACGAACAGGTGTCCGATCTCCCCGGCGTTCCCGTCGCGGCCAGAAATGATCGTCCCGTTTGAGATGATCCCGGCCCCGATGCCGGTCGACATGGTCACGTACACAAAATTCCGTGATCTCGTTCCTTCGCCGAAATATGCCTCGCCAAGAAGCCCGGCACAGCAGTCATTGACCAGTCGGGCTGGCAGGCCGAACTCATCGCCGATTGGGCCGGAGAGGGGAATGGTCTCAAGGGGGATGTTTGGGGGGTGCACGATCGCTCTGCGTGCCTTGTCAACCGGTCCCGCTGCCCCGATACCGATCCCCGCGAGCGTCCCGGTCTCGTGGTCCGGCACCAGCGAGTGAATGGTCTGGATGATTAGATCGGTGATGATCGTGGCATCGCGCAGATCTTTTGGGAGTTCCACGGAACTCATCTGTTCGATGTGGCCGGCTGTGGTTACGAGTCCCACCCGGAGGTTGGTTGCCCCGAGGTCGACTGCAATGGCACGACCAGTATCTCCGGTCCGGTTATCGGGTGTCACGCGAAATCTCTCATTTCAGATATCCCTGCATGGGTAATCAGTGTACTCATTGGTCCGGGAAAGATTCTCCGGAATAATTATTTAAAAACCGTCCCGTGCGCCATTGTCGGGCCGCCAGGTGATACCTCACTTTAATAAGTCCGGGAAATCAGTATTGTTTAATACGTATAGTCTGATGCAGGGATCACTGTTCCTGCGAACAGATCCGATCAGCAGGAGAAACTGATTACACTCATGGAATTTTCAGAAACCGGAATTTCGGAAGAGCGGATCGCTGCACTGGAAAAGAAGGTGCAGGATATGGACGCGCTGGCCAACGGGCTGCTCAATGAGCTGCTCGACTTAAAGAAGATCATGTCGACCATGTACCGCCCGGAGCCAAAAAGCCGCGGGAAGACGGTCGTGCAGGTATCCGCCGGGCGGGAAACAGCATCAACGGAACCGAAGGTCATACCTGATGCAACCTCAGACGACGCCGGTTCAGGGCCCAGTATGGTGATCCGGCCCAAGAGCAAAAGCCAGCCGGAAGCTCCGGCAGAGCCAGAGATGGTCAGGATCATGCAGTCCGATGGCACAATGAAGATGGAACCCCGGTACGGGGATGAGAGGACGACCGATCCCTCAAAGCGATCCGGGCAAATGAGGAAGAGCACCGCCCTCCGGGGCAAAAAATCTTCGTGATTTACTCATATGGTGAACACTGGTCCGGCCTTCCGGGAATGATGGTGCACGAGTGCCCGACGGCACTACTTTTTTCAGATCACCCGCTTAATATAGCGATTGTGACGCTGCCGGTCTTTCGGCAGTGAGCACGTACGACCCATGATAGAGATCGCAATCTCCACGATCCTGCTGGCGCTTGCCTTCACGTTTACCAATGGGTTCCAGGACGCCAGTTCGATTGCCGCCACCTTCATCTCCTCGCGGTCGGCAAGTCCTAAGGCGGGCATCCTCATAGTGGCCGTAATGTCCTTCTTCGGTGCTATCCTCGGCGGGAGCGCGGTCGTGTTCACGCTGACCGGCCTTGTCAGCCTCCCATCGTCTGGCCAGGAGATCATTGTCCTGTTTGCTGCGCTGGTCGCAGCGACCGCGTGGAATATCGTCACGTGGAAATACAGCATGCCCTCGTCGTCTACCCACTCGTTGATCGGCGGGCTGGTCGGGGCGGGGATCGTGGCAGCCGGGACCGGCAGCGTCTTCTGGGGAGTCAGCGAATTGCTGGGCCCCGCCCACGAGCTCGCCGGGTTCACCAAGATTATCTTCTTCTTCGTCATCTCGGTCATGATCGGTTTTGCCGGCAGCTTCCTGATGCACAGGATCAGCGCTCTCGTCCTGCGCAATACCAGAAGGACCGCAAACCGAACGATCATGGGGCTGAACTGGTGCGTTGCAGCCGTCATGGCGTTTGCCAACGGGGCGAATGATTCCCAGAAGCAGATGGGCATGATCGTAATGGTCCTTGTTGCCTCGGGGCTCGCCATGACCGCAGAGGTCCCGCTCTGGGCCCGGGGTGCCTGTGCCGTCCTGCTTGCCCTTGGGACGATCAGTGGTGGGTGGCGGATCATGAATACGTTGGGGCGGCGGATCTTCCGGATCGAACCGGTCCACTCATTCGACTCCCAGTTTTTCTCTGCGTCGTCCATTGCCTTGTCTACCATTGCCGGGGCGCCGGTCTCGTCCACGCAGGTCATCACCATGTCGGTACTGGGCGTGGGTGCGGCTGAGAACCCGAAGAAAGTGAAGTGGGAGGTCGGCAGGCATATTGTGACCTCGATGGTCATCACGATCCCGGTTACTATGCTGATCTCCGGCATACTCTATCTCATTATATGGACCGTAACCGGAGGATGAACATGGAATGAACAAAAAAAAATGGACACCGGAATCCGGGGAAAAACGGGGGCTGTTTGCCTCGATATTTCCCCGCGAATACGATTTTGAATGCATGCTGGCCGTGCAGTCCGACCGGACAACCGCCGGTGTGCAGGCGTTTGTTGACTGGCTGAATATCACCCCGCTGACGAGCCCGGACGGGCTTGAGCGGATCGAGAACGAGGTGGACACGATGCGGCATGACATGGAATACAAGCTGATCCAGTCGTTCTCAACGCCGTTTGACCGGCAGGACATCTACAGCATCTCCCGTCAGATGGACTATATCATCAATTTCTCAAAAGAGACCGCAAAAGAGATGCAGGCCTTTTCCGTAGCACCGGATCGGTATATCCATGACATGGCCCGGCAGCTCCTGGCGGGCACGGAGTGCATCGGGCGCGGGATCAAGTCCCTTGGCTCGGATAAGGACCGGGTCGAGGACGAGATCCGGCATGCCCGGTACGCGTACAACACGCTGGAGGAGATCTATATCGCGGGGATGGCCGAGATTCTAAAGACGGATGATGCAATGAACGCCATCCGTACCCGGGAGATTTACCACCACCTGAGGGATGCCGGGCGGGCCATGCGGGACACACTGGATATCCTGCACAATGCGGTTATTGACCTTGCGTAAAAAAGAGTGAATTATTTCTTTGCTTTACGGATAATGGTCAGGTCGCCGAGAGTTGGGGCAAGGGACCCGGGGACTTTCTTCTCCACTTCCGTTTCCGGGGCATCGATCAGCCGGATGCCAAGGACCTTCTCCAGTTTCTTCCGGACGTTCTCCTCGGGGATCAGGTCGTGGTTCTCGATCTTCTGGATGAGGTGCTCCTTCTCCTTCATCTGCATGGCAAGGTCCTTCTGGGAGAGCCCCTTCTCCATCCGTGCATGGCGGATCCGCTCATGGTAATCGTCGACAACATCGCCTTCGATGAAATCAAACATGTCTCTCTTCCGGTACTGGGACGGTGCTGCTGACGGGGCCCTGGGGCTGCCCTGACGTGGAACTGACGGGCGCACGAGATCGGTGCGCCGGACCTGCTGGACCGCGGTGCCGAACCTCTCGCACTTGCTGCAGACCTGCATCTCGGCTCCTTCCACCCGTACGAGCTTGGGTGCACCGCGAATTGTTTCTCCGCACATTTCACACTGCATAATCTCACAAGAAGGTCGACTCAAGACTATAAATGTTCACTGAATGCGGCGGGGCATGTATTCTGACCTTGCCTTCTTAACAAACACTTTATATGCAGTTTCCCTATATAGCTATTTGAGGCACGAGATGGCCGACACCCTTCATCAGTCACCGGAACCTCAGACTCCGGAAGAGCTATACCGGTTATACCGCACACTATCGGAACAACTCCGCGAACAGCTCGCACAGATCGAGAACGACAAGCACGATCTCGAAGTCCAGATGATGGAGCGTGTCGGTAACCTTGAATCCCGCAACCTCGAGCTACGGGAGCAACTCCGGCAGGTTGAGGCGGACAAGCGGTACATCGAGACCCAGAAGATCCGGTACGAGCGGGAAGTGAGGAAGCTCAAGAGCGAGAGCGAACAGCTCCGGAGCCCGCCCCTGATCATCGGCACGGTCACGGATGTGGTCGACACGTCCCGCGTGATCGTCCGGAGCAGCGCGGGTCCCCGGTTCCTGGTCCGGAGTTCGCCGTCCATCAATGCAGACGACCTGAAACCCGGTGCACGGTGCACCCTGAACCAGCAGTCGCTTGCGATAGTCGAACTTCTGCCGAGCTCGTTCGATGCGCAGGTCTACGGCATGGAACTGGTGGACTCACCACAGGAGAACTATGCGGATATCGGTGGTCTTGAGCAGCAGATCAACGAGATCAAGGAAGCAGTCGAGCTGCCGCTGAAGCGCCCCGACCTCTTCCTGAAGATCGGTATCGACCCGCCCAAAGGTGTCCTACTTCACGGTCCGCCGGGCACGGGCAAGACCCTGCTCGCAAAAGCGGTAGCCCATGAGACCAACGCCCATTTCATGCGGGTCGTGGGATCGGAGCTGGTCCAAAAGTATATCGGGGAAGGGGCCCGGCTCGTCCGCGAGCTTTTCGACCTGGCGAAGACTAAGGCCCCGACCATTATCTTCATCGATGAGATCGATGCAGTCGGCGCCAGCAGGACCGAGGCAAACACCTCCGGCGACCGGGAAGTCCAGCGCACGCTCATGCAGCTGCTGGCCGGCATGGACGGCTTCGAGAACCGGGGCGACGTGAAGATCATCGGCGCCACGAACCGGATCGATATCCTCGACAAGGCGCTCCTGCGGCCCGGCCGGTTCGACCGGATCATCGAGATCCCGCTGCCGGACGAGATTGGCCGGCTCTCCATCCTGAAAGTCCACTGCCGTTCGCTTACGGTTGACGATGATGTTGACCTTGCGGAGGTGGCAAAGCTGACCGACGGCAAGAACGGTGCGGACCTCCGGGCGATCTGTATGGAAGCCGGTATGTTCGCGATCCGGAAGGAACGTCCCGCCATCACCCAGGAAGACTTCGTTGCGGCCATCACCAAGGTCGGCCTCGATTTCAACCGCGGTCCGCTTGATGCCGAAGGCGCAATGTTCGCTTAAATTTTCTTTTTCATCGTTTCATTTTTTATGTAACCTATCGGTTCAATCCATGTCCAATTGTGTAGTGCAAACCACCTCCGGCCATTTGGCCAATATATATCGTGATCGCACAGACTGTCTGGTATGGCAGGACCGGTGACCGGGCACCGGGAAAAATTCCGGTGAACCCCGCGTCCAGATTGCGGTCCTGTAATTGTCCAAAGGAGTAAAAAGAATGACTGTAACGAAAAAAATGAATGACTATACCGTCTTCCTCCGGGCCATTGAAGGAGTGCCGGTCCTCATCTTTCTGATCATCTGTGTGGCCGCAAGCGTGTTCCTGAAAAGAACATCCGTGTTCTGATCGGGAAGTTTTTATTTTCCTTTTTTATTTTTTATCCAAGGAGTATCGCTGGAATGGGACGCCGGGAAATGGTATGGATTTTCCAACAAGGAAACAGCAGATATCTTTCAACACCCGTGAGTCTTGAATGATTATCGCCGGTTCACCTTCTACAACAAGGACATCAGGATAATCGGATTGATTGTTATTGTATCACAGGTGGCAGGTTTCCGTTATCGTCATCCGGCCCGCCCACCAGTTCGCCTTCTTCCACCTCGTCTTCCACGCACCAGATCTCGAGGGTCGTCTCGGCCCCGATGTATTCCTGGTGGTATTCCTCGGTTGTTGAGCCGGGTGTCATCGGGACCGAACTGATCAGTTTCCCGTCACGGAAACTGTAGAGCTTGCGGAATTTCCAACCCGGGCCGAGCACGACAGTCCTCTCATAATAGACGTCCTGTGCCAGCTGGTGGGTGAAGTAGATCCCCTTCTCGTATTCAAACAGCGGCTCGCGCACGTACCTCCGGATATACCAGCGGAGTTCCGCAACCAGCGATAGTGCGCTACTGAGCGTTGCGCAGGAAATGTAGACCCCGCAGGGAAACTTCTTCGGGTGGTAAAACCGCAGCACGTGTCGGCTGGTCTCTGAAGAAAAAAGGGTATGGTGGAGATCGATTCCTTCACGCTGGATCAGGAGGACATTCATTCCTGTCTCCGGGTTATGTCAGCAGAGTGCCGCATTGAGCGGGACTCAGGTATACATGCGGGTGTCAGCTACGGCCTCGTTCTTCACCTTGTGGACCGCATCGGTGAAGTCAACCATCCCGACCTGTTCCGCATCGCGGCGCACGGCCATCATGCCCGCTTCGCGGCAGACCGCTTCGAGTTCAGCACCGGTGGCCTTCTCGGTCATGCGGGTAATATCGTCAAAGTCCACGTTGCCGAGTTTCATCTTGCGCGAGTGGATCTTCAGGATCTGGAGCCGGGAGTCCTTGTCAGGCAGCGGGATCTCGATCAGCCGGTCGAAACGTCCCGGGCGCAGGAGTGCCGGGTCGAGCATGTCGGCACGGTTGGTGGCGGCCATGATCCGGACATCGCCCCGGTTGTCGAACCCGTCCATCTCGGCCAGGAGCTGCATGAGCGTGCGCTGGACTTCGGCACTGCCGCTCGTCC
>Ga0265297_10001232_pt1 | contig 62154 bp, 109 predicted proteins | sample Munlanlwell13791_FD_192502 | JGI IMG/M metagenome (GOLD analysis project Ga0265297, IMG submission 192502) | Leachate microbial communities from a municipal landfill in Southern Ontario, Canada - Leachate well 137-91 | ecosystem: Engineered > Solid waste > Landfill > Unclassified | place... | reverse complement strand
CTAATAATTGTTGACGGCGATCACTCGTATGACGCCTGTTTTAACGATCTGAAGAACAGCGAGAAGCTGATCAAGTCAGGATGTCCAATCGCTGTTCATGATTATGCAAAAGGGACGCTACGAAAAACCTTGGCTAGGGCTGTTGTACGCGCTGTTAACCATTTCTGTAGAGTTCGGAGATACAAAATAAGAGAAGTAGTCGGGACTATGGCTATTTTGGAGCGCAACGATGTCCAATAATAATTGGGGTGCAGACGTACCAAATCGAAGCAACCGCATTGAGAACGACGATGTTCCGAAACATCGAAAGAAAGCCCCGAAGAAGAAACCTTTTGGGATAGAGTATTTCAGAGGATATAGTCTTGGCGGGTGGACTAGCCATAGTTGGTACGCCACAGCAAAAGCTAGAGATCAAGCCTATGATAACCTAATTATTAAGACGGCCAACATTATGGCGGACGTTAGGAAAGTCGACAGGTAATGGTTCCTCGTCGTACGGGTGAATCAAGCGTACTTTAACAGGATACACAAGCATGCTGGAGAAGATGAATCCGGCACAACCAAAGAAGAAATTATGACACAAGAAGCTGATATTCAAAGACGCCGTGCCGCAGAAGCTGAATTTTGGGGCAACTGCTACGATATGAACGCTCTTGGCGAAATCGTCAAGCAGACGACATACGCCACCGAAATGGGCATTTTTGATGAATATGGCGACCTCGGTGGCGATATCGATCTCGATGGTGCATCAGTCACTGATATCGGTTCTGGTCCATGGTCGCTTCTTTTGCGATGCTATAATGCTGGTAAACTCACCGCAGTCGACCCGATTCCATGGCCGATGTCTGTCCTCCGCCGTTACTCGATTTACAATATCGAGTTTGTACAGAAGGGCGGGGAAGAAGTTGGCGACCTTCCGATAGCAGATGAGGTATGGATTTACAACTGCCTTCAGCATGTCGAAGATCCGTTGGTGGTGCTTGCAAACGCGAGAAAAATCGGCAGAAGAATTCGCATCTTCGAGTGGCTGAACACTCCGACAGACACATATCATTTGCATACACTTACCTCTGAGATGCTGATGCAAGCATTCTCTGGTGCCGCTGTAGAGAGAGTAAGAACTATTTCTCTGACCGGAAGATGTCAGGGTACCGCCTTTGTTGGCAGCTTTATTGCTAATCCGATCGTCAGACAACACGAACCAAAACTCAAGCAACCGGTTCTTGGCCCGGTCCTCGGAAAGTCTGACTTATCGGGCTATTAATAGACTAACGCGATTGTGCTATAAATGTTGAGGAGGATGAGTATATGTGGTTTCGACGTAAGAAGCAGGAAGCTAAACCGATTAGACAAAAGCGAAAACCACGCGAATGGACGTTTCCTAAAGAAAGCTTGGAAGATATCCTCAGATTATATGACGATATGATGTCGTCATATTACTTTGTCGGAAATATTGTTCTAAGACGATTGCTGCCTAAATATCTGTTCTGGCAGAAAGTTGTCGAAATCCTTCCGGATACTCGCGGACTATCGATACAAGTTGAGGAAACGAAGGACTGGCAATGTATCAAGTTGGTAGAGGTTGTAGCGGACGATGACTATGAACCGGAACCAACTGAATTTACCAAAACCGTGATCGGCTCTGTTGAAACTATTGCACGATTCGTAGAGCAGGTATAAAATGGGCGAAATATCGCAGGACATTATTAGTGGTCTTTGTTGCTCGCATTGCGGTGTTTATTTCGAGAACGCACATGGGCATCCTGTCTTGTGCCTCGAATGCTATGATGAAGAAACACCAGCAGAACGAGCTGGGTTGCCGAGAGCTTTAGAACCCGAAATTTGAATTGGACGACGATCCTTATCCGGGCGGGAAACGCTATGCGGGTTGAGGGATGGTTGCAGGTCCCGGTACCCATAAAGCTAACAGCGGCTGCATCCGGAAGGCGTCCGCAAATGCGGTAATCCTTCATCGTCGTTCATTTAGAGGATAGCATGGAAGATAAGAAACTTGTTGATTGTGTTGCTACTCGAACAGCTAAAGCCGCAGGAATACCGGTTCATGAGTATTGGGAGGATGAATCGCAGCCAAGAAATGGGCTGAACAGACGAGTCGACATGAGGCTTGATGAGTTGTTCGAAGAGCACAAACCAGTTAAGAGCCAGTGGGAGCAGATGGTCGATTTGTTCTTTTGTAGAACAAACCATCATGTTGCGTTGGTCAATAAGTACGCTGAGATTATTTATTACAGATTTCAGGAAGTTTGTGCCGAGTTGGTTACTAACGCCCGACAGCATGATGCCAGTAAGTATCAGGCCCCAGAATACATTCCATATGTTTATCTGACATGGGGCAAACGCAACAATATGGATTTTGCCAAACTCTGTGAAACGATGCCTGAGTGTAGGTTGCAAGGTTTCAAGCAACCAGCAGATATTCAGGCGGCAATCGACAAGGCAACATTCCATCACATCACTACAAATAAGCATCATCCAGAGGCGCATGACCCAAGCGTAAAGCCAAAATGGGAAGCGAAACAGAAAATTGTTGTTGCTACCGCCATGGATACGCTTAGTCTGGCCGAAATGTGTGCAGATTGGGCCGCTATGTCAGAGGAGCTTGGAACAAGCCTTACTGAATGGACTTACAAAAACATCAACAAGTGGCGGTTCCATCCACATCAAAAACGACAGATCACCGACTTTTTGACTATTTGTGTGCAAAATGGCTGAGTCGATACAAGAACTGCAAGCTAAACTAGATCGATTGACATTAGCACGTAAGCATCGTGGAATGGAATCAATAACTAAACACGAATTTACGAAGTTGATTCGTGCTACGCGAGCCAAGATACGTCGTTTGGAGAAGAAAAAGCCATCGTGACTCCTACGCCTAAAAGCCATACACCATCACCTTATGTGCCGCCAATGATAGAGAAACGTAACGAGATCGTCTATGCTGCTGGCTATGAAGAGAAACCGGGCTCATTTGGGATGTATGATGGCCCGACACTATCGCTACATCAAATATTAGAGTCTATACCAAATGGTCCCAATCCATGTATCATCAGGTTTAACCTTGATGGATCTGAACAAGTTCTTTATCGATGGGACGACAATGATCGTTCCTGGAAGCTGCAGATAATCGAAGAATTACATGACGTTCTGCGTACGGCAATTGATAAAGAGAGGACACCATTTGCTCTTTTGATTGAAGCAGATATCATAGCAAATCCGCCACAAGTAGAAAGGCACACTTGCCATGATTGTGGTGCCATAGAGGGCGCGGTTCACCAATACGGCTGCGACATGGAGCGGTGTCCTTTTTGCGGCAATCAACTTATTTCCTGCGGTTGCTGCTATGATTTACTTGGTATCGAACATGGCGAAGGGACATGGGCTTATTCTAATGGCTTGACGGCGGAACAGGAAACACAATGGCAAAAGATGCTAACTGAGAAGGGACGTGTGCCCTATATTGTCTTTCCGAATATTTGTCGTCGTTGTGGCCAATTGTGGCCAGTTATGTTTGGTGTTCCTGCCGCCGATTGGGAAAAGTACGTCCCGATTCGACATCGTAGAGAGATGTTGTGTTTGGACTGCTATAAGGCCATCAAGTTTATGATCGATAGCGCAAAGGCACAAAGCTGATGGCAGCAAAAACGATTGTTGTTCGCGGCGAAGTCGAATATTTGGTGTATGACAAATCCATCCAGGTGCGATGTGGATTTGATGCTACTATGTTCTATTTCGCCAGGAAGGTGAATGACACTACTGACGTTGATGCGTTGCATAGCCTTGTTGTTATGGGCGAGAAACTCAAGTCTAAACAAATCAAAGAAGTTCTTGGCTAATTATGGAAGAGCAGAAGCTGAAAAAGGTTCGTATGACAGGATCGCACCATCGTAGATGCGAACAAGGCGAAGTCACTATCGGTGAGTTGACGCCTGAAGAGATGGATACGATGGAGGCTTTTACGCTTGGCTCCTGTTGGGTTAGAGTTTCAGAAGATGGTCGCCTTGAGAGACGTGACCGTTTCGCTGAACTGCCTGGGCCGGTTGAAGATCCATATCAGCCACCGAAATGGGTATCGCTCGTCGACTGGACCAAAGAAGCACCGTTTCTCGCCAATCCAGTACCGCCGTTGGCGGAAGAACCAAGCCCAAAATATAACGATCCGTCTTTCATAGTGAAACATCTATGCGGATATAACAACACGCCATATGAACATGAGGCCAGGAAGCTTCAATCTTATGGGTTTGAGTGTCTTCGATCACGTCGAGGGCCTGATGGTCGTTTTTGGGAGATTTGGTATCTCGCCGGGCATCACTTCGCAAAGGGGCAACTAAAGAGTGAGATGGATTTGAAGTCAGACGAAGCGGAGCAGATTACGACGGCGGTCAACTTTTTATGTCGACATGTTTCATTTGGTGTGCTTGACGTATGTTACCAGCGTGCGGCGATGGTAATAGATTAGGAGACAGCTATGACATTTGGAAACCTATGGATAGAATACGAGAGTGTTCGGCAAGAGTTGATATCTATCGAGCCAACACAAAGCCCTGCCGTGTTGGATAAGCAGACTGAAGAGCGCATTGCAGAGTTGCGTATCAAGTTGAAACGCAAAAGTCAAGCTGTATTAGGCCACCCATACTCTTTTGATCGCGTTAAATGTTGGATGGTCGATGCTGTAGGATTTCACACAGAATGTGACGTCTCGCCAGAACTTGTGGCTGAAATGGAAGATTTTAGTCATAGATACATGAACAGATTTGGTGCGCTGCCGTCCGAAGTAAGACTATTCATGTCAAACTGGGATTTAACAGATTCTGGTGGTGGTTGCGATAGCTGGCACCTAGGCTGTCATTGTACAGAATCAGAGGCCAAAGAGCTATGCACTGCATTATATGACCGTTTTAGGTATGCGATAGACAGGGGCATTCTGACAATCAGACGCACACCATGGTCGTTAATGCTTAAAGACGCGTAATCAGATTTCGATCTTCTTGTGCTTCGCTAATTCAGCATCAAACCGTTTGAGAAGTCTCTTGTTTTCTTGTCTCTGCTGAAATGCTCGTAAATCTGAACCGCTCATTGCCTGAAACACTGCTAATTCTGCATCGATAGGATTTGCAATATCAGCGGACTTCAATCTGCGAAATTGTTCACGATCCGATTCCGATGCATTGAGAATGACCTGTCCAGGCCCACCATTCCATTTGGTTGAATGTGGATTAAGATAATGCGACAATAGATATTTGTCAATGGTATCTGAGGGCTTCGTCATATACAGTAATTTTCGATGGTAGTTCTTTATGCCAAGCAATCAGTTTATCCAACCATTCGCTTTCAGTCGGATGATGTACGGCATCTGGCTTACTTACCCATTCACCGCCCTCTAGCTCCATAGCGTTGTTTTCTTCGTCAAGCCACCAGTGCTCTCCGACACCGTAGCCGCCGACTGCAAGATAGTTTGTCCCATCTAGATAACGAATCCAGTTAAACGAGACATACGGATCGGTCATCATTTGCACAGCCCACCGCACTTCTGCTGTGCTATTATTGTCAGGAACTGACACACCACCGTGGTAAAAAGGCCCATCTTCGGAATCATTCCATTCACACGACTTTATCTCGACACCGTTAAGTGTGATCTTGACATAGCCTTTGTGATTGACGAGTCCAACGCCACTCAGATTGCCGATAACAATATGATGAGCGTGTCCGGTGAGCCATTGATCTAATTCTGGCTCGTTATCGAGTTTGATAGCTCGTTCTTGAGTCGGTTGTCCCAGATTACCGAAGTTCGGATCAGCTTTCAATAATGCGTCGAACTTGAACCCAGTCGCTTTCTCGATCGGTCTATCGTCGCAAGGACCCTCTGAATGCAGACTTGCATCTTCGGCGGGCTTGTGACGTTGCGGCTTTTCACCGTCTTTGAACTTCCAACATAATCCACCGTAATCAGAATATGACATCACATACCCTCGACAGTGCGAATTTCTACTTTGTTCGGATCGACCACTCGCGGGTCACTCTTATCGATCATCCTGAAGCCGTCAGGTGCAAAGCATGACAGGCATTTTTGCGGGTTCCATACATAAGGCGGATTTTGCCATACGCCGACTTTCATCCTTTCGACGATTCTGGCGTCTTCAAACATCCAGCACCCTTTGGATTCGCTATGATTGTAAAAATCGTCGCTGCAGCCACAGCACATCGCCTTAGATTTCTCGGTCATAGCTTACCTCTGTTATGTAACCGTATAATCGGAACCAATGATAACATACCAGCTATCAGCCCTATCGGCATGACTGGTTGGTATGTCCTGTCGATGTAACCAGCAGATGCACAGATAATAATGAACAACACTGGAAAACGCAATATACGAATTACTTGCATTTCATGCATTTCAACAATTTGAGAACAGGCTCGTCGCTTGCTGGTGCTCCACCCCATGATTTCCCGCACATACACATGATAATAGTACTACCGTCGCCATGAACGATATCGATAGCACAATGTAAATGAAATAGTATGTGCCAGAAACGTCTGAATCGTGCTAGTGGACGTAATTGCCGAAAGTAATATAGCAAGAGGCGTTTCATGCTACCACTCTCCGTGTTTCGCTCGCATAATATCGAGGCGACGTGCTTCATTAACGGTGATATCAGCAATGTTTTCACATTCAGCTGTTTCCCATTCTACCCACGATCCATCAGGCCCTTCGGTCTTGTCATCTGGATCGAATTCTTCTAAGCCGCCCGAGTTGCTAATATCACCCAAAGCGCTGTTAACAACCAAGAAATTGTCGTAATCAGCAAGAGCGTCCAGCACCTTTTTGGCCTCGAATAGACCTACTACAGGTACATAGAACGATTCCTTGTTCGGTGGATGGTTCCACCAGACGCGTAACTTTTTCATGTTACTTCTTGCAATATCTGGCCGCAGTGATGGCCGAGACGCCGAGCGCCTTACCGATCGCCCTGAACGACTTGCCCTTCGCGTGGAGTTGCTTCGCTTTCTTGGTGAGTCGCTCACGCTTGATCTTCTCTGCCTTCGCAGCCTTTGCCGACGTCAGCTTAAGCTGCTTATCGACCTCCTTGACGAACTTGTCGGCTTTCGCGGCGAACTCGTCTTTCGCAGCGGCTTCTTCCCCGATAAGCCCGAGGTTAATGTTCACACCGCAACGATGTGATGCGACTTGTTCTTGCAGCCGCTCACCGAACTGGGCGATCATATCCGAGCCGCGTTTTTTCTTGATGAAGTTCGCAAGTTCTTCACCGAAATCGACGTCAATGGTGATGACCATTAGGTCTACCGGGTTGACGTCAAATGGTTGCTTGGCCGACTTTTCAACGGATTTCTGAACTTTCTTCGCCATTGATGGCTCCTAGGTTAGTGTAATACCGTATCTAGACTCACAGATTTGTTTATACAAGGCCGCAATCTGTTTGCGGTCTGGCGAGTTTCGCAGCGTCGAATCTTTGCATAGAGCGTCCAGTCGAGCATCCAACCCATCTGCAATAGCTTCGATATCCTCGTATTTCCATTCGCCTCTTAAAATCCCTCGCAATTCCTCAGCGTCGGGGCGTCTTACCAAGACTTTTTGATCTCTGATGATCTCTTCTGCCATGCGGCACAGCCGAACCAAATGCATGCTGTGCTTCACGTCATAGCCGTACTTACGCTCTAGCTCTTTTCGTGCTGGGTTACGTTCCCTTTCCCACTTCTTATATGAAGTCCAAAGCTGTAGTGCAGAAGCATATCGCTTTTCTTGAGCGACCAGATCTTTCGATCCAGAAGCAATCCACTCATCGGGTAGCGATAATATTGCATTCTGATGGTCCTTCGGGATCTTGCTCTGTTCTGGCAATCCGAATTCAGTTCTTGTTGGTTGGTGGCTTGGCGGGTTCATCAGATATCCGCGATGAATCCTGATGCGTTTCAGTTGCTGAATCGCATAACCAGCAAACGTCCATCTGGCTTTCTTAGACAGGAACAGATCACGATGTGAGCGTATCAGTTCCCATTCCGGTGTGCTGATGTCGATGAGGTTATCGACATAGAGAAACTCGATAATATTCGGGTTGCAGTCAGCAGCAAGTTTGAAGAACTTCCGCAGTTCTTGAAGCTCTGTATCTTCGCCGGGTTTGTGTACGGTTTCTACAGATAACGACAAATCACCACGGTCTGTTGCCAATGCATTCTCGATCGAGTTTCTAGCTGCGTGTAAGTCGGCTGATTCGAGTGCATCCAATGCACTATGTAACGCTTGCTTGATCGTACCTGAGCCGATAAAACTCGTCTGAAATAAATCAAAGGCAGATGGTAGCGGCGCGATGAAAACTCCTCGCCTGTCGATATCGCTATCTGGTCGATTCGTCCCGTATTGGTGCGAACCTGATACGAATTGGAAAATACAATGTTTAATGGCTTCGTCGTAATGCATTATTTCTTTCTTCGGCGATAACGTCGTATTAGGTCTTCGATACGAGCGACAGTGAAGCCTACCACGAAACCGATTATGGAATAGACAATTATGTTTATGCTCGTTTGATCCATCAATCGATATCCTGCTCTTCGATGTTGGCAGACAGCATTGCTCGGACGATGTTGACTTGATTGCGAAATACGTCGATTTGGCTGGCTAACGTATGCAATATGTCTTGTGCGGCTTCGAGTGACTTGAATTGCAAGTACTCTTTTGACATAACTATCGCGCCATTCTTACATGGCAAGTGCCCAACCATAGCTGTCGTCGCCGCACCGTCGCTGGCCGCACGTTCCAAGATGCATTCGACACGACCCAACAGAGTTTCGCCGTTATCGTCTTCTTGGAACAGTTCTTCAAGACAAGTGAGAGTACGCAGTGTTTCGTCGATCATTAGCGTTGCTTCTGCTGTTCAATAAAATCGGTTAGGTAGTTCGTTAGCGGCAAACCCATCACAGATATCAGACCGTCAATATCCTTTTCTGCGCGGTCTTTCAATCGTTTCAATCGGCATTTACGTTCCAGATAAGGTTGCTCGTGTAGCTGTCTTTTGTCTCTTTTGGCATGATTCGTGATTGGCAGCCCTTCTCTAGTCGAAGCTATATGCGCATCGGCCTTCGTAAGTTTACATTCTATCCTACCGCGAGCTTGGTTGCAAGCATAACATGCAATTACTTTGCGGATTACTTTAAGCTCTCCGCGTCTATTCCTTCTGATAATACCTAGGTCGCGTTCTTGTCTCCGCTCATCAAGCTTACTATAGAGATGGTCTATCGTTGCGGCATCATCCGGCATGGTTTCATGGTCAGCGGGAATTATTAACCTTGTCGGACGGCGGCACCAATAGCAGTGCTGATCCTTTCTCCATAGAAATTCACGCTGGCTGAGTCTACCCATGTGTGAGTTATAGCACCGAATAATTAATTGTTTAATAAGATGATAGGTTGGGCTTGAAGTACCAACTAGGCTCGGTAAAACGGCGATCTAACCTGCACACGCCGTTGTTAGTAGATTCCCTTGAATGGCTTGCCGCCAGTATCGTTTCAACTGGGGTCCGGCCCGGTTGCATTGTAACCGCCATACCACCCCGAATGCGTCTCTGTGTCGCCACAGACGGGCAGCTTGAAATTTTGAGCCAGCACTACTAAATGCCGCACACCCTTCTGTGCTGCTATCATTACATTATTAAATACTATCGACCAGTGTAGCTACCCACCTCTTCGTGGGAACGATCTGACAAGCTTGATATTTCCATGTGCTTCTTGTTAGCTGCACTGACTGTTGCGCCGACCGCCAATAACTTCAGGGTCGGCCTAGATATTTCATATCCATTTTCAATCTTCTTATATGCCTTACTTCTAGCGAGAGCCTGAGATTCCTCTGGTGTCAAACCAAATCGTTTTTCTATTGTCCCGATGTCAGCCCAAGATGAGTTATATGGCATATTTTGCGGCATCGCATCTAGCTTTTGAAGCACCGAAGCCATCATCCGCGATTCGTCAGATTCAGTTAGCCCGTAAAGCTTAGTACTGTTTGGATAGTACTTTCTGACTAATTTTTCGCCTTGCTCGATATCTTTCTGCTCCCAATCGGTTAGCTGTCTATATTTTGCGATTTTACGTAGGATCTGCATGCGATGAATTGCATGTTTGAAATAACGCTCACCCATGCCACTCTGTGTGCAACATTTAGCATTGGCTTGTTTTAGTTCTTGTTCAAGCCGCCATAGTTCAGTTCGTGGCGATTTTGGTGTCTTTATATTGGATAACGCTGATTCTAATAATTTATCAAAGCTACGCATTTGCTCCTCCTCAATATAATCGCCGTCCGAATATATTTTTGTTAATGACATCCAACGAGAAATCAATTATGTTTAGCAATAACATACTTCTAATAATCGGAGCAACAGGCCCAACTGGTGCAACTGGTGCTGGTACTGGCGGGATTGGTGCTACAGGTGCCACAGGACCACAAGGTCCGACAGGTGGTGCATCAGGACCGACTGGCCCTTCTGGCCCGATAGGTGCTACCGGCGTAATTGGCGAAACAGGTCCAGCAGGCAGCCAAGGGGCATCAGGCGCTCCGGGAGCTACTGGAGCAGCTGGAGCAGCGGGCGCGTCAGGTTTATCTGGTGCGACTGGTGCTACAGGAGTCGGTTTAACGGGAGCGGCAGGAGCGACTGGGTTTGCTGGGGCGACTGGTTCTATAGGATCAGCGGGGGCTATTGGCGCTACTGGTCCTATCGGATTTTCTGGTGCTACTGGAGTTAATGGAGTACAGGGTGTAACAGGAGCTACTGGCATAGTTGGTGCTTCTGGTATCGGATCACAAGGCCCTACTGGGGCAACAGGTCCAACAGGGCAAGTTGGAGCTACTGGAGCTGGTGGTGCTTCAGGCTCTGGTACATTAGGCCCAACAGGTGCTACGGGATCTACAGGCCCAAGCACAACAGGTGCTTCAGGCGTTACAGGTGCTTCGGGTGTTGCGGGTGCTTCAGGCGTTACAGGTGCTTCGGGTGTTGTGGGTGCTTCAGGCGTTGCAGGTATATCTGGCGCGTCCGGCACTAAAGGTGCTACAGGGTCTACAGGCGTTGCAGGCACATCTGGTGCTATTGGTGCTTCGGGCATCGCAGGTGCTTCGGGCATTGCAGGTGCTTCGGGTGCTAGTGAGTCCACCGGCGAAAACGTCATAATAAATGGTGGGTTTGATTTCTTTCAGAGGAATAATAATACAACATGGACGGAGTACAATTCTGTTGATGATTCTTACTGTTTTGATAGATGGATATCGCTTAGCCAGACAGCAGCATTCAGCACCTATCGATGGAACTCGATCACAGAAACATCAGCAGCTCCTGGTCCATTTGGTGGATGGCTTTTTCAAAGCTATTCATCATCGCAAAGAATTGGCATATTACAGATAATAGAAAGCACCAATTCTTTCACGCTGCGCGACCAATCTATCACATTGCAAGCGTTAATTACAAATCAGAATACAACTGATATGAAATGTGCGATATTGGAATGGACGGGGACAGCGGATTCTGTGACCAGTGATGTCGTTAGAGATTGGACAAGTACGACATATACTCCGAATAATTTCTTCCTATCAAGCAATATTACTGTGGCTGCTGTCGGTACTATTGCAACCGGTGTCACAGTTCCAGTATCATTATCTGCTACGATAAGCTCATCGTGCAATAATCTCATTGTATTCTTTTGGACCACTAATGTAGCCGCACACAATGAATCAATAGCATTATTCAATGTTGACTGTCATCGAGGCAGTGCTCGTAGCTACCGTCAGCGCCCAGTGGCTGAGGAATTTGCACTGTGCCAGAGATATTATGAAAAGAGTTACGAGTGTGACACAGGCCCCGGTGTAGCTACTCGTGTCAGTGCAATAGGCTCTCGTGTCATTGATGGTTGGTATCTCCATCATTTTACAATCCCATATGCTGTTGAGAAACGCATAAACAATCCACCGACATTTTATTCGCCACACGGCGGAACGCAGGGATACGGCTCAGAATATGATACAAGTCAGACTTTTATAGCTGATAGAGTAATATCGAATATTGAGCATAGCACACGCCGTTACTCGGTAGTTGGTAATGGTTCTATAGGGACCAGCAATGTTTTGTGGCACCATTTTACTGTTGATGCCGAACTTTAGGCTCCGGTTCAACAAAGTCTGCCAAATATTCTTGTCTGAATTCATTCTCTGATCTAGACATAAAAGCCTTGTATGTCTCGATGTCTACATATGGATTTGGTATCTCGATCGCAGGAGACGGCAATTCTGGCGTCGAAGTCAGCCGACGCAAGTATTCCTCTACCTTTAAACGCTCTTCGAACATCTCACCCAGTTTCTTCTTTATTTCGTCTGCCATCGGTCATTCCTTGGTATCTCTCGTCGCTTCCTTTGTATTTTCTTTGCTTTCTGTCGTATCAAGGCGGGTCAGATACGCTCTAGAAGAAACGAAAAAGAACGCAAAAGAAAGAAGCTTTGTTGCCTAGAAGTTTCCAATACGCTCTGTACATATACCAGTAGTATTTCACATATCGGAGAGCCTTATGCGTTTCTATTCTTTCTGGTTTCGTCTATCCGAAGCATTAACTGATCTGCGTAGAAGAATCTGGAATAAACGGATACTACTATGGTGGTATCGTCTCTATATTAGACAAGATGAATTTCATAAATCTCTCAATTCCGACATCGAAGCAATGATGGTTATGGACAGCTCTGAGCTGAGAGAATACTTTTGCGACCTTTATCGAAGAAGAAAGATAGCGCATCGACGCGACATGCATCGCAGGATGAAAAAAGGCATCATGAGCATACTTCAGGAGACTAGGAATCATGAACGTCATTAACATCTCGAAAAACCAATTTGAACGAATGGGTTCAGGGTCGCTCGTAGGGAAGGTGGCTGAGAAATATCCGCCATCAGAAGTTGTGATTAGGTTCGAGCAGACCTCATTAAATTGGCGAAAAACGCATGGCGGTCCAGAAGAAATTATTGTCCCAGAATACCTTCCAATGTGCTTATGCGGCGATATAGTCGATCTGATAAGACTTGGATATAAAATAAAAATCGATGAATATATAGAAAAGAAGATTAAGCCAGGGTCTGTTGATCCAAAGGTCTGCAAACATCTTAATCGCAACTGGAACGGAGGTTGTGATGACTGCGGAGATCCATGCCTCTAGGATTAGAAGCTGCAAATGGTCGGAGCCATTTGCACAAAGTGATTTGTCTCTAAACTACCGCTGCCTGCATCAGAGTGCGAAGAAGGAGATCGATACCAGCAATGGCGAGTTAGTTGACTGCTGGTGTCTAGGATTTATAGAAATGTGTCCATATTTTGAGCAAGCACAATAGGGATTTGATGACTCCAAGAGAATACACATTATATCGGATAGTGTTACTTGGATTGGATATTAAGTCACGAGAGCAGAGCTACCATAACAAAGCTAAGGTAGATGCACTTCGATCGCTATATGCAGCATTGAAATCAGACAAAGGCAATCCAGCACCTCATTTTCTCAAGCACCGCCCTGCCTTTTTCGGTATTGACCTGATCCATTTCGATAGAATTCTTATTGATGAAGTCAGTATCGTCAGCCGATTGTAAGATTCTATGTTGAAAAAGGTTGTAATTATACTAATAGTCGTCGGTTTGATAGGGACTCTAGGAACATTCGGTCTTGAATTGTTCTGGAGGCTGCAAAGCCCAAATTTCAACATATTCAATTGGCAAGCAGGTATTCTATTGTGGACTGGGGCACCGAGTATGGCTATGTTATTCATGGGACTAGCTCTTGCAAACTGCTTAAGGGATAAATAATGGACGAAGAAAAGAGATACTATGTGGCTGACAACGGTTGCAGTATAATAGAATATCCGGCCAAGATCATCCATGAGAAGGACAGGACAATATTTGATGGCCAGCCAAACGGGCAGGGCACCCTATGGGTTACTGTCTCTGTAAAACCAGAGTATGAGACGGCCCGAGATAGGACTATGTTTAGGTTACATGAATCGATAGCAAAAGCAGCTATCGAGTCGTGGGAAGTCTTCAGAGAAGAAGATCCGGTATAGCTATTAAATCACTCTTAATTTCACGCTATAATAGGATGAAACCATGAGATATGCCGACAATTATTGCAGCTACGTCGAAAAATTCGATAATGATATTCACACCTATACTTTCACCGGTCCGTGTGTCTTTACTGGCAAGCAATATAGTGTGACTGTCTTGGGCAGTGAATTGCACGCCTATCGGCGTGGTGCCAAGCTACAGGACGCCTTTAAGAACTTGTCGGCTGGTGATCGAGAATTCTTATTTTCTGGTTTCTCGCCGGAAGGATGGGACAAGGCGTTTCCGGATGATGAGGAGGATGAAGAGGACGATATCAACGAGAGCCCAAGGTTCATATCGACTCCATCTGATGCAGAGAACGTCTTCAAAGACATGTTCGATGTCACTAAATCGGAAACTAAATGCCCGCTGTGTGAAGCTGGCAGCCCAATTAGTACTATGACTATCGAGCATATTAGAAATGGCGAAGTCATCGAAACTCACGTAACACACCACAATGTCGCTTCTGATGGCGTGGATAGTGTTATTAATGTCGACTTTGGTAAAGTCTGTAAAACAACCACTATTGATCCAACTAACCCCGAGGCATAAATGTACCAGCTAGAGTTGAACAGAAGTCAAGCCTACGCCGCCGTCGCTGCTTTAGATGCTTTCTCTCGCATCCACTTAGGTCAGATCAATATAGTTGCCGAGCTTCTATCTGAGGGAGCATATAGCACCTACCAGATTGAGAGGGTTAGGGAGTTGTGCGACGAGATAAAGCAGGTTCTCGGCTTTACGCGTGGTTCTTCGTTCGGTATCCATCACGAGAAAGTGCCACAAATCGGTAAGACTTCCTGGGATATCGCCTGTGTTCTACGTCAGTCTATCGCACGAGCAGAGAACCACGGCAAGCATAGTGTCTGGCATCAAGATCCGCTCAAAAGCGACCACAAGAACCCTTTAGCCAAGTGCAATTTTGTAGAGGACCAGAATGTTAGTGACCGAACCCAAAGAACCGACGTTTCAGGATGAACTTGCCAATCTCATCAACAGATATTCTCTTGAGAATGGCAGCAATACTCCAGATTTCATACTAGCTCTTTACCTCCAACAATGTCTTACGACGTTCAACGACATTATGAGGAAGCGTGAGGATTGGTATGGACGCCGTTGTGGTATTGGTGGCGGTTGTATCGATCTCCACAAGCAGATGCAAGCGCGTGTTACGCAGGCTCTTGAAGAAGCGGAAGCCCTAGTCGTGAAGGACCTAGAGGCAGCAGAAGCCAAGGCCGCAGTCTCCGACGATCTCTTGGGGTAACGAGACAAATCTGATAACAATGGACAGCATTAGAGTCATTTGCGACGAATCGAACAACTCGCCAGAAGAGGTCGCACGAAATGAACTGCATGCGACCGTCCAGTTTGATATTAGAGCCTATTTCGAAGGTCCGTATCAGGAATACCTGAAACAGAGACTAGCCAAAGCCCTTCTAGAAGCCGAAGAAAGGCGAAAAGCCATGACCGAGATCAAGTGTCTCATTTGTGGTAAGGTTTTGGTGCCTTTGGACGAGGAATATCCAGCCAAGGATTATTGGCGGCAGAACTTCGATGATGCAAATACCGGTGAATTCTCCTGCAGCTACGGTAGCTGCCACGATACTGATAAGTTCGTCTTTGGTATCTGTGATGCATGTCTGACCGCTAAGAAGGAAGCCGGGCTACTTATCTATAACGGCAATATACAAGATGATATTGAAAACACCCTCTGGTGATCAGATCCAGACGCTAGGACTCTATTTCTCTTGCCCTAAGTTCACTGTTAAGCTCAAGGTTCAGGGAGACACCATAATTGAAGCTGCTCCTCTCGTCCATCGATTTGAGGGGCAAAAACTAGCCAATTTGGTGTCTTGGGCTAAATCTACCTTTGGAGGGCCGCTTGTCATCGGCGTTTTAGAGGACGAGCGGAAGCCTTCCTTAGCCCAGCTACTTGAACAAGTCATCAAAGAACACAAGGGGTTTGAAGATGAGAGAGCTTACAAGCCACCGCGTCACCGCCGCTGAGAAACTTTTTGCCGAACTGAACGATGAGCTGTCGGTATGTGTAGAAAATCACGACGGCTGCTCTACTTATATGATCTGCTCTGATGATGAGATCTTTGGTAATATCCTTATTCAAGATGCAGATTCTATCGATCTGAATGGTGCTACTGTCGAATCCCTCCTCGCCATCGCCCTAGATTGTATTGGAGAATCTAGCCCTAGGGCGGCTCACCACATCCAAAGTGCTTTGGATGCTCTTCAACAGCACATCTTCACCCGTATTGTCGAGGAAGGGAAGAAGAAATGATATTACCAGAATCACCGGATGGATCTGTCGGAATAAAATCCGAGAAGACTATTTATGACGATACGGCAGACCCTATAGTAATACAGGGTACTAAAGCCGACTGGGCCAGGCTCTTTAGAAAGGCCGTTGAGGATTATCCCGATCACAACAGCGATCCTGTAGAATTAGCCGACAGGATACAGGATCTTCAAAGGGGTCACCTCTATGATGTTCTGTATCGTGGGAGGCATGAGACAGGATTCTTCTGCCGCTTCGAGAACGATAAGGCTATCTTCTTTTGTTTCAACTTCGAGTGCCAGGGCGACTATCTCTTCTTCCCTTCCGAAGAGATCGTAGTCGTCGAGCACCCCGAACAGAATTTAGCCTCTCTAGCCAGGACTATCTATTTCGAATGCGATAAGATAAAATGGCTATTGGAATTCATGAAGTGGGATAATGATGCTGGTTTCGTGATTGACAGAGCACGGAGAGGGTGAAAAGCTTTCACCGTGAAAGCTTTTCACTGCGAACCTTCATAAGTATCTTGCCCAGCATGTTCTGACCCTCTCCATCACAGACACCCCAGAATTTATCTCCCCAATCATTACCCTCTACAAGCTCGGCATCGCCTGTTGCCAGTAGCATATCTCCGAGTGTCTTTTCATTGAATTTCTGGCGAACGAGATCTTCCATTATCCCTAGCTTCACTGATTCCCAGTCGTCCCTTAGCTTTACCCTATATCCTCTCCTCTTCGCCTGTCCTGCCGTTAGTGGCACTATCTCCTCTCTTTCGGCCACGTTCAGCGTCTTCGCTGCTTGATATGCGTGTTCGACAGAAGGATACTCTATTCCTTCCATCTTAATGATACAGGGGTAGAAATTCGAAAGGAATCTATTTTCTTCAGAAAAGCTTGTTATGGCTATCATTCTTCTTTATAGCACGAAATCTGGCTGGAATGAATTTTAGTATTCGAGAGAGTAGTCCTAGTTCTAAATACAGGAGAAACCATATGTCGATTAAACAGGGTCGTTATAAGCATTACAAGGGTGGAGAATACATCGTAATAGGTGAAGCTACCCACACAGAGACCAAGGAACAGATGGTTATCTATCAACAGGATTATGGCGACTTCAAGCTCTGGATTCGGCCTAAGGAATTGTTTGAAGGGACAGTTGAAGTAGAAGGGGAGATTGTCAACAGATTCGAGTATATTGGACCTTGGTGCTGCCGCCATTGCACCAATCCCTGTAACATCAACGGTCTTGGTGGTTAGTATGAATACGAAGAGAATCATCAAAGAGAAGCGAAAGCCCAAGATCAAGCCCGCATCTGACTGGTGTGATCACACTGGCACCGTGCAGGCTACGAAGAGCGGGAAGCGACCATCTCACGTCCGATGCCCCAAGTGCGGCAAGCGCCTCATACCGAAGACAATCACTACAGGAGGATACGGCGAGCCTTTCGAACCGGCCTATATCATACCACAGCACAAACTACCATCTTCAAAGAGATAATAGGAGGATAGGGTATGCCTTCTTATCAAGAGATTCGGGACAAGGGAGCAGAGCTACTAGATGAGGCCAAGAAAGAACAGAAAGTCATCGTTACTGCCATTCAGCAGCATAAAGAATTCAAACCGGGTGACAAGGTAGAGTATATCTCTGCTTCTGGTAGAGTTTATGAAGCTACCGTCATCGGAATCCCCAAAAATCCTTGGAACTTGTGTACTCCTCTACCAACCCTATCTCTTACTTTTAAGGATGAAACAGATAAATTGATCAGGAAGGATAGGGTATTACCTATGTCGGCATCATCATATAATTATGATGTCTATAGGGAGATAGGAAGATCGTGAAAACAGCAACTAGTATCCCTGTTCGGCTTCTCGTTACGGGCGGACGAACTTATTGGGATGAGGAGGAGCTATATAGGGTCTTGGATGAAATTGCCGAAGATCGAAATATTTCCGTTCTCATCCACGGAGACGCAGCCGGTGCAGATACTTTAGCGGGATCATGGGCCGAGGATAGAGGGATACCTATCATCGCCGTCCCAGCAGACTGGAATCGCCACGGTAGGAGAGCAGGACCTATTCGCAACCGTCTTATGCTTGAACAGTGCAGTCCCGATCTCGTCGTAGCGTTCCCAGGAGGTCGAGGGACCAGAGACATGATAAAGATCTCGAAGGCAGCAGGGATAGAGGTTATAGAAATATGAGCGAAGGACCATTATATATCACCAGACCAGCCGACAGAATTGGCAGTATCGTCAAATGCCAAACTACCAGGATGCACGAGGACTGCCAGAACGAGGCCACAACCGAGGTGACGATGCTCCATGGCAATAAGGTTATGCTCTGTGATAGATGTGCGAAATACATGCAGATCTGTTCAGAGATTTTGGAACCTATAGATAGGGAAATCATCAGAAACTTACAGGAGTTATCTAAATGCTACAAGAGCTATCAAAACCCTTAGAATTGCTCTTCCAGAACCCTATATAGTGTCTGGATATAACGCCTGTATTGTTTCGTATTTCGAAACAGGGTTTTCTCTGTGTCGTATTTTGGCTTGATCGATTTTATCGCTTCGGCCATCTCTTCGTGAGATAATCCTTCTTCCTGCATTTCGGTCAGCCTTCTCAAAGCTAGGCTACCGAGTATAGCGTCAGTTTCTGTTGGTAATTCCCAATACTTCATCGATTTGTTTGCTATTGCCTGTTTGTATCTGTTATTGTATTTCGCTTTTGATGCTTTTCTAGCTTTATGTGTTGATCTGAGCTTCACATCGAATAGATGCATAAGCTCGTGAGCTATTATTTCTCTCAACTGCCCTTTATCTGATCCTATCTGGCTACGATCAAGATAAATTATGCCAAAAGGCTCGAACCCCGTTCCCCAATCTCCCTTTTCGTCTGGCCAATACAACTGAGAGGAAGACCCGGCCGTCGAAGCACCTATAGTAACAGCGAGCCTTGTACCATCATGACCGACAACGGCAATAGAATCACCCCACTCTCCTTGCACAATTGGTAGATCGGTATGCCATGCAGGATTAGGCCAGAATGGGTCTAATGATCCATCCTTTGCCATTATCCAATCTCTATACAAGTTGTTGGTAGCGTCATTTATAAATGCCACCATACTTGGGGTCAATTTTACACCTGATTCCGACAGCAATGATAGTTGCATTTTGTCCTCTTAAGATATTTTCGACCGCACATATCATTTTAGTATTATATAAATAGGAGGATAGAGGAATGACACAAGAACAGATCGAACAGTGCAGTAGCTATAACGCGGCTTTCTTACAGTCTATTCAAGACCAGATGATCCTTATCAATAATGGTATCTCGAAAGAGAATAAACGGCATCGAGATACTATGGAAAGTCTGACCGCATTAATGGCACAGAACCAGGGGCGATGCCCTCACCCCAAGATCTTCTGCGAATATATCCCCGACCCTTGGCACAGTTATTATGATTGTACCCTCTGCGGAAAGAGCGAAGTCCGACCCGGCACCTAGTCTCCGCGAAATACTCGCAGAACAGTATCGTTATGCCCATACTTACCGTCTCATGGGTGTCGTCCCCTCACTATTCACCGTTTTACGTGTTCTTATCCGCTGGCCCTTTATAGGATTCGAAGGTCGAGAAAGGTATCGATATGCTGTTGCCAAGAGAAGGAATAGTGACGATTAGAACCGAGAAGAAGTTACCCCAGGCACGTATCCTTACAACGATTTCAGAAGGCATACATCCACCATTTATCTATCCAAGAATGACTCTAGCTATTTTCGAAGAGATGGAAGCCCGTCATGACACAACAGACTACAACACAACACGAAAGTAACCAAGAACGTTACGGCTTATCACCCATCACAAGCGTTTGGCCCATTTATAGCATGATAAGCTTATGGCAACAAGCTCAACAAAAAACGTTCTCATCATCAGCATTAGTTTGGAATAGAAAAAGAGAGGTCCGTAGGAGATAAGAGAATGGCAGCATACGTAGATGAGTTGTTTTATACGGAGAGAACGCCACGTTGGCCATACGATAGAGCGTGTCATTTAACCGCAGACACCCTAAGTGAGCTACATGAGTTTGCGGAGAGGATAGGGATGAAGAGGGCGTGGTTTCAAGAACATAGACGCCACCCACACTACGATCTGACGGCATCTAAGAGAAGGTTGGCGGTAAGACTAGGAGCGGTTGAGATAAGGGCGAGAGAGCGGGCAGAGCGGATACGTAGATTAAACGAGGCGTTGGATAAGGTTGAGCCTAGTGTAGCCCCTGAATAGCTCGGATAGTAAAGTCGTAGAGTAGCTTAGGCCATATCTTGAAGGATGAAAAGTGTCTGAAAGAGTAGGAAAACGGACAGGTAAATAATTTTACACGATCCAGAATAAACCACAATGAATATATGAATAGAAGGAATAATGAGAAGAGGAAAAAGGGAAAAGGCAGCTCGCTCACCCTCACGGATGGCCTTCCCGTGCCCGCGTGAAGCATTTTTATTGATACTGCCTTCACTATTCACTGACCATCTAGAGTGCAACGGAAAGCAAAGAAAGGCCCTTCCTTGACACAGGAGAGCCTATAGGGCCTCACCACCCGGATTTGAGATGCCCGTTAATATTTTCCTCTCAAGTTCCGAATACCCCGTTTTAAGTATAAGACCCCTCTTTCAGGCTATCTAAATGTATTTGATATTATTCTAAATTTAGGAATTATTCCTTTCGTGCTATAATAAAGTGTTCACGGCAGACGCCTTTAGGCGGTCGTAAAAGGGTGCACAGCCCAGCGCGTCCACCCGACATACGTGTTGCCGGATCGAACTTGGCTCGATTTGGAGGAGGGAATAGTGAAAAATGTGCGGACGCTACTGTCCTTACAGCAACACGTCTCCCAAGACCCACTTCGAGCCTTTGACCATAGTACGAGGAATTGATTTATAAACGTTGGCGGCTCCCAGCAAAAATTCTTTAGAATAAGAACTGGTTCAAAATTCTAAAGAACCTCGCTACGACCCTTTTGCTGGGTCTCTCTGTACTGTTGTAGACGGGCGATACATGCTTTACATGATAGCGGACCTCGACAAAGGCAAGCTTGTCTGTCTGGGTTTGTCGATCGAGAACGTGGACGAGATCAAGGCCGACAATCCGCTGATGGCCCAACTCTCGTATGTTGGCTTCCCTGGCTTTCTGTTCTTCCTGTGCATTGAGGGAGGCAAGAAGCAAGAGAAGCTGAAAGAACAGCTTCGTGGGCAGCCGATGAGCTATTTCATCCACGAGGCCAAACTAAATGAATTAGACGCCTTCGCTAAGGGCTGCGGTTATTTCAAAATAAATCCGGGTGATTCGCTCCCTGGAATAGCACAAATCCTGGTCATTTTCTCTAGGGACCATAAGGAGCTTGTTCGCAAGTTGCGGGCTGCTGGTATGGCGACTAACGAGCCTATGACTTTTGTCCCTCGCGATATTTCGGAAAACTAGCGGGTTAATAATTCCTGCTTATTGCGCTATAACGTAGTGAATGATCTATCGCTTGTGGCGGTAGTTATTTGTTTTTCTCTAACTTAGGATAGGCTATGTATTACTTCAGGTTGAACGGGGTAGAGTGCAAGTGCGACGAGTTGAGCGAGCTTATGGCCGTCGTCCAGAACGAGAACGTCAAAGCGGAGCAGGTTCCCGATTTCGTCGCCTGGATCGGAACGGCGGGGGACGAGTTGAACGCTCTCCTCGAAAAGAAGCTGGAAAAGCCGTCTGTGATGCGGCTCGAGCAGCGGGCGGCCTTGGCGGCGAAGAAGTTGAAGGATCGCAAGAAGGAGGAGCGGAAGAAGTCCGGCTTCACTCCGATCGAGCGGACGCCCCAAGAACTCAAGGATCTTCCCTACGTCAAGACCGGCGTCACCTGGGCCGTCGCCAAGCGGATCGCCAAGAAGCTCGGCAGGGACGACATCGCTCAGGTTCGGAGTGATTTGGCCCAGCGGAAGAAGCTGCCCCAGTAGCTTTCCACCTTGGAAATTGAATGACGGCCATCAGGACTTCAAACTGATGGCCGTCATTATATCTTGGGCGTGCTTGGCACAGAGGGGAATTCCCCTAATTACCATGACAGCTTTAGACGGGCAATAGACAGGCTTACCAGCCGGGTCCAGGCGTATTTCACGCCGACAAGTCGTTCCTGGTATGGGCTTGGTAATTTTCTCATGCATGGTGCGTGCCTGTAGTAGGAAGGTTTCCAGAATGGAAATTCAACCTATCTACTTGCCCAGCTTGCGTAGCTCGGCACGCTTCAAAGCTGCGGCGAACTTGCCGCCAACGGAGTCGGGGCTGCGAGCGATGGCTTCGTCATACGTATCCATCTGCTTGAGTGTGCGGCGAAATTTTTCACGCTGCTCTGGTGTGAGAGCCTTCCAAGCTTCCCGATTCTTCGGGCTTAGCTCAAGCAGAATCATGTCGTCTTCTTTGACGGGAGTCGTAAAGAATTCCCATGCAGCCTGAAGAATGAAGAACGGGAGCAAGAGCCATCGCCACATAGTTCGACCTTTCCAAATAGGAAATTCAGTTATCCTTACGGCATGCTGCCGCCAAAAAAGTGAGTATAGCACAGATGCCCATGAGTCCCAAGCAAGCAAACTTGAAACTCCATAGCAGGAACCACTTGCCGGTGTAAAAAGCAAGCGCAGACTTATCGAGTTCTGACATTTTCATGGGCGTGATGCTATGAAGGCCGAAATCATTATAGCCCAAACGACGATGGCGATTAACAAGCCAAGCCACCGTCCAACTCGCTCTTCCTCTCGCGTCCATTCGTAGCCATTCGCAATGGCTTGTCGTAGTTTGACTCTCTCCTCGGCAACTTCAGCGTCATCGAAGTTGTCTTTGGGTTCTGTCAGATCTACCCACCATTTCCATTTAAGCTGGCTCATAGCCACCCTTTATTCGTCGTCGTCCCAATCGTCCTCATCCTCCTCATCATCCCAGTCATCTTCATCCTCCTCATCATCCCAGTCATCTTCATCATCCTCATCCTCATCATCCTCGACCGGATGCGATTGGGTGACGGGCTGGGTAATGGGAATGGTATGACGCGACTCTTCCTCTTCCTCGTCTTCATCATCGTCGCCGTCAGCGATACGGCTGACCAGCGTAGCACCGATACCAGCGGGGACGGTTTCTTCGAGATGTGGCGGCACCTTGAATTCGTCCTCCTTCACTGTCGGTTGAAGAAGAGGTAATTCTGTCGACGGCGGTAGCTGCGGTGCCGGTTTCTGTCCACCAATAGGACGGGCGGCACGGAGCCGAATGGGAATGCTGAAGAATCGCCGGAACATGGCGACGAGAAAATCATCAGACAATTCGAAGCCGGAAGCATCACCGATGACGGCATCGATCCCGCAATTGGGACAAATGGCCGTGTCGCCCTCGGCATAAGTGTAGATGGTTTTCGGGTCGAAAACGGCACGGCAGAAGAAGCACCCACACTTCGTACTGGCTTCGACCTCGGTTTTGTTGTGCCGTGAATGCTGCCGCGCCGACTTGTACAAATTCTTGAACGGATCGTACAAAGGCCCGTCATACTTGACGCCACGGAGCTTGGCAAGTTGCTCACGGACATTATCCTCGGCAACCCCAAGCTCGATAGTGAATTGGTTGAGGGCTTCCCTGTCCAACCGGATTTCGTCCAAGATATGGACGAGGGCGGCTTCGGCTTGCTTCTGTTCGTCATCCAGCATCTTGGGTTCACCAGCAGGTTGACGAGGTGCAGGCGAGCGAGCCGCACGAGCTACATGAGACCTCTTCCCCGACAGATCATATGGGGGATGTCCAAGCTCAACGAGTTTCTTGTTGGTGGCGATCTGTACTTCGACCGACACTTTCTTCAGCTTGATGACGAACTGGCAGCTAATAGCACCAGCTTTGTTCAGATAGCCAGCCGCCAACTGTGCGGCTTGTTGTTCAACGGATAGCTCTGCCATATTGAAGCAGCCTTTGTGTTAGTTGAGGTTCTCGTCCACGTTGCTGTCCCATTCCTGGTCAGCCCACTCTTCGTCGGGATCGGGCTTTTGTCCGCGACCGGTATAGTGATCGAGCAGGTCTTTGAGACCAGCGGGGGCATTCGGATCAGCTTCCACCTTGTCGGCATAGCCGAAAATCAGATCAAGCAGAACGGGGCCGGTGATGATGGTCGCCGTTTCTTCCTTGGTCAGATTCTGCCAGGTGTCCTTATTTCCCTGCTCACCGCTCATAAGGCGACGTGCACGGACAACCAAAGGCAGCAGATAGAATGGTCCACCGTTGTTGATTTCGTCGACCAGGGAGGCTTCCGCTACTCGATCTTCTGCGGTGTTCTGCCAGCCGCTGAAATCGCCACCATAGAACTGGATTTCTTTCGCGGTAGCGATGACCGGGATGTCTTCAATCGATGCCGGGACCTGAAGCTCCTTCGCACATCCGAGCATATCGGTCGGCAAGCTGCCGCCACGAACGACGGAGAATCTCACCATGACCTCGATGATTCCGAGCGGCGTATCGGCAATCATGGGATATACGTGATTGAGTGGATTGTACTTGAGCGGCTCTTGCTCCAGCGGATTCTCGTCGCTGCCGGGGGCAAGGTCTTGAAGGACGCTATCGGCATAGTCAGGTTGCTCTTCACCGGTTTCCGGCACTTGCCAATTCCTGTCTTCCATATCAAGCTCCTGTGTGAAGGTATTTCGTTATCTTGTTATAGCACGAAGTACGCACATGGTTAGTTTTCGTACTTCCCGATAAACCGATCGAGAATGCCGAGCAGCCGTTTTGGGGCGAATTTGGATTCGACAACACATTCTCGGAATGTCGTAAAGACTTCCAAGAAATCGACATTCACCATGACCTCGACAAGCTCTGTCGGTGAAATAGGTTCCCCGCCTTCTCCACCGGGCATATTTTCTTCGAGAGGACCTACTAATCTGCGAGCAGATATGACTGCCGGGAGAATCCAGAATCCACTATTCTCTACCGTTTGAGCTTTACCAGAGAAGAAGTCTTCCGGAATCTCGAAACGCTTCCTGGTCTCGATCGGTAGGTCATCGTGGTCGCCGGGTTCCAGCGGTATTGCAGTCCCCATCTTGTCGAAATCACCCCCGCCTTTCACAATGACAAAGGCGACCATGATTTCGACGAATCCGCTCTCCGTGCCGAGTAGCATCGGATACACATGGGTAAAGGGGTCGTAATTTTCCTCATTCTCGACGCCTGTGTAATCGTCTATCATGGAAACTCTCCTTAGTAGCCGAGGCGGGAATCGAACCCGCACGAGCCGAAGCCCAAGGGATTTTAAATCCCTAGCGTCTGCCATTCCGCCACTCGGCCATTGAGCGGTGGCGTTTTTCCCCAACCACCACCGCCCCCAATCCCGAAAATAGGAGTGGGTAAAAGGAGAACGACGCAAGGAGGACCAGGATAGTAGTCCTCCGCTGCGTCGTCTCCGTGGCTAACCTAGCTTTCGCTCGTGGGCGGAATGTCCGACACATCCGTGAACCAATCGGCGAATTGCTCCTTCGTTTCCTTGCTTCCTTCCAGATCGTACTCGTTGCTCACGAAGTTGCCGACCTCTGCTTGGAGCAGACGACCGTTCTTGACGTCGCAGTGATGCGTGGCGACTTCGGTCGTGAAGTTCAGCAAGTCATACATCGAGCAGTGAGCCGGAAGTTGCTGCATCTTCTTGCGGCTGAGCGCGTCCAGATGCGTCAAGCCGTAGATCGAGCAGAGGTCGCCGGTCATGCCAGCGTACGCCCGCATGATGCGAACCGACTGTGCCGACGCCTTGGAACCTTCGGCTCCGACGTCACCAATCACAGCTTCACGACGAGTTGCGAAGCGATTGACGAGTTTCGCACCCTCGGTCGGCTCCTGCAAGAACAGCCCACGTTGGGCCATCGCTGCGAGAACCTTGTAGACGCGGTTGCACTCGGCAATCGACGCCCACGATTGGGTGGCCTTCTCGAACCGCTGACGCAGACCGGCATAGCCCTCTTCGTTGCTGAACGAGTCGAGAGCACGTTCGAGCGAGAAGATGACGTTGGCGTTCTGGTTGTCGCCGCGACCCATCGAGATTTCGCTGCGGAAGGCACGGCTGTAGCCGATCATTCCGTTGCTGCAGACCTGCCGCAAGAGCGACAGATAAATCAGCGGGGAGCCGAAGCCGTCGATGGGAGTCTCCAAGACGTACTGGTGAGCGAATCCGTCGCCAGCAATCGAGAAGTTCGCCATGTGGTTCGGCGTGTGCGTCGAACGCACGATACCACCGCTGTAATCGACGGTGAGGGCGTTGTAGCGGCCCAGCGTCTCGTTGATCCGCTCGTAGGGAATCACCGGTTTCGAGGGGAGCGTGACCGCCAGGATGTTGCCGGGGGCCGAGCCTTTGTCCTCGAAGGTGAAGCGAATGCGAGCCTTGTCGTCGCCGCCCAGGACGTCCGTCAGCCGTTGCAGCACTTCTTGGTGGCTGAACAGCTTGAAGACTTTCGTGGAGAGTCCATGGGTGCTGTAGGTGCTGCAGAGGCTCGTCCAGAATCGGGAAGTCGGATGGAACTTTCGATCCTCGACGCTGAGCATCTGTACGACCCCCTTCTCACCCACTTCCTCGATCTTGATGGATCGGAGGGGAGCGGTCGAGTAGTCGATCTTCGGGGCCGGTTTCGCGGGAGCATTTGCGGTCATGTGTGTTCCTCATAAAGAAAGGGTACAGGTTTCAAGCCTACCCTATTATAGCACAACGATGGGCGGCTGTTAATTGGAAATCCAGTGGATTTCATTCCATACCCATTTAAATACCTAACTGTTGTTGTAAAAAGTGATTTGTCCTGGATAGCCATGGCGAGCAATAAGCTCCTGTAATTCCTGGTCGCTGCCATCAACCGAATCCCACTGGGAAGACGACCAGATAATACGGATGCCGATGTTAGTATGTTCCTCTGCGACCCAGCTAGAGATCAATCGAGATATAGTGGGGCTATCAACAATCATTTGAGCCTCTGTTAGTGAATAATGGCTCCGCCACCGAACCCACCCACCCATCCATCGGGTCTGTTGTCGAGTCCGCTGTCGTCTCGACGGGGAAGCCCGCTTTCCGTAGTGCGGTCGATTTGGTTTTCTGACCGTGGGTTTCGACGACGCCTGCCCTTCGCCATCTTCTTGGTGATGTATGCGGGCATTTCGGTCTTCGTGTGGGCCAGAGTGATGCAGACACGCATCGATACCTTCTCGATGGCTTCGCTCTGTGCGTAGCTCCGCCATTCGTTCTCTTCTGGCAGCCAGACGGAAGCGTGAGCAGGTGCAGCAGTTCGCTGGATTGGCCAGTGAGTCATTTTGCTCTGCACGATTTGCTTGAACTGGATGCCGGGATGCTTGCGGAACACGCGACCGCACATCTGAATGGTCGGTCCTCGTTGCGAATCACGTACAAAAACGGTCTGCAGCGAAGGCGAATCGAATCCCTCGGTGAGAATCTGCATGTTCACAAGGCACTTCACTTCACCCGATTCGAAGCGAGCGAGTTGGTCATCACGATCGGTACTGGCGGTGACCAATTCAGTCGAAACGCCAGCAGCACTGAGGCGAGCAGCACATTCTGCAGCGTGTTCGTAGGTGAACCAATAGAACACAGACTTGCCCCATCGTTCCGGCTCACGCAGATAGCACGAGACAACTTCATCAACATCCCACTTGGGAATCGTGTATTGGTGGTAAGGCGACAAATAGCCCAACTGAATGAGTTGATGAATGCCGATGTCCCGAATGATCTTGTCGAAGCTGAGCCGCATCCGGTCGGTGCGGAATGGTGTGGCCGTCATTCCGAGAATCCACTTCGGCCTGACGATGTTGTAGATGTTCGTCATGCTTCCAGCCGGGTCGTGCTGGCTCTCATCCAGTACAATGATGCGAATAGGGCGACCGAATTGGTCGTGCGTTGGCGGATTCCGGTTGAACATCGAGAACGGAACGATTTGCGCTCCGACGCCCAGCTTCTCGTTCTCAGCAACGATTTGTTTGAGCAGATTCCGACGCATCGCAACCCAAGCAGCACCGACGTTATGCTGTTCTTGGATACGCCTCACAATGTTGAGTCCCATATAGGACTTGCCCGATCCTGTAGGGGAATTGAGCAGAACAGACTTGAAGCCGTTATTGAAAAGATGGACGGTTTTATCTGTAAGACGAACTTGGTAATCTCGAACTTCTGCTACCATGATTATCCTGTGTGTCAGCGAGGGTGGTTGGTGGTTCCTTACCGGGTTATAGCACGAATATAGGTTCGGCTTAACCATCCCGCGCTTCAAAGATAGCGAAGACCGCTATTTTCTATCTACGGTTAAATACACTATTACTAGGATGAATCGATGAAGTGCTTCGACAAACTCCTCCAGGACTTTGTTAGTGCAGCACGATCTGGCCAGGTCTTAGAACCTACGACAGAAACGCAACGGCGAGTGATGCACGTCCTAGCCAAAAAGGCTGCCGACCAAGGGATCGAACTAGACGGATTTGAGATCAGGGAGCTATCGCCAGTAAATGGCTATAGCAGAACACCCGTTCTCACTTAGCCTTGTTCGTTTCCAATACGCGGACATCGCAACCGCTGTACATCTGGCGGGCTAGCCGTGCGGCGGTACCGGCGTCGTTAGCATCGACGCGGACTTGGGTGTTTTTGCCTTCAACAATAAGCTTCACGACATACTCGGTCATAGCAGCACTCCTAAAAGGTTTCCAATGTGGAAATAAGGCGGGTCGGGACTCACTAGGTGCTCACCCGAATTTCCGGGCCTTAGTTGTATCAGCCCAGCGTTCTTGGCCGTTTAACTACCCGCCCACCTTTTTATAGCGTGAGATAGGTATTATCTTAATCAAGCTCGACACTATCAACATACCAGTCGCCAGACCACGTACCTATTTCTTCTGCATAGAGGCTCGCAACTAGCTTTCTGGCTGCGTACCAACTGATAGCGACAATCTCGGGATACTCCCTAAGTGTCGCCTTGGTAGTTCTGTCGATAACAAGACAGAGAAATCGTGTAGCTTCCATCAAGTCAGACCAGCGACCACCATGTCATAGACTTCATCGCGCATCGCTTCCCAATTCGGGTCGCCGGGTTCGAAGATAGCATCTTCGATCTGCGTGATGATCCAATCGGACGCTTGCAGTGACTGCCGATTGTTATAGCCAGGGAATAGTTCGTAGGCTTGCTCGAACAGGCCAGAGGGGACGACCACTTCTTGATAGAATTCCTCTGGATCAGTGATTCCTTGGGCGGCAATCAACCGACGAGCAGAGTGGCTCCAGTGTTTCGGGTCGTTTTCGTGGGTGTTCAGCATCATGTCCTCCGAGTCGTTATAGCACGAACTACGGTAGTGTTTGATAGAAACAACCCAGCGGCACGACCGAGGATGTCGTGCCGCTGGGGCCAGGAGGAACCACCCACCCTAGACCTTGATGGAGCGGACGCAAGCCGAACCAATGGCGTCGTAGAACTGGCCGATCTTCTTGGCATCGGAGCCGCACAACTCGGCAACTCGCTGCAACGTGCCGACCTGCAGATAGGTCTTCTCGACGCTCTCGATCAAGGATTCCTTCTGCACGGTGCTCAATCGCGGATCGGACATCAGAGCATTGCTGACGACTTCGGCAACGACGTCGAACACGGTCTTGTCCTTGGCGTTCGCGGCCTGTTCATCCATCGTCTTGAAGTTGAACGAGACGATGGTGCGTTTCTGGATGATCTTGGCAGCCGCGTCGGCACCCAACAGGGTTTCCAATAAGGCAACCTGCTCGGCTCCCATCGGATTCTGCTGGGACTTGTCGGCCATCACGTAGGTGACGGATTCACCGTTGTGATTGACGACGCTGACCGGAGTTTCCGGAGGGACGCCCAACTTGGCGTAGAGCTTCACGACCTCGCCCTGTGCGTAGGTCATGATCTTGCCCTTGGCCAGGGTACCCTTCGTCTTCGCCGTGTCCTCTTCGGCCTTCGCCTCGATGGCGTTCGAGACAGCCTGATTGAGGAGAGCGGATTCTCCGATGAGCTTGCCCTCGGTATCCAAGTCCTTCGGGAGTTGGATGAGTGTGCCGTCCTTCTTCTTCGGCTTGTTGGCGGCAGCTTTCGCGGCCTTCGCGAAGAGGTTGGGGGCTGCGGACTTGGCAACTTGCTCGGACTTTTTGGCTTTCGCCATAACTAGAACTCCTTCGCCGTTGGCAGGGTGGCGTAGACCCATTCGCTGTTTGGTAGAGGCCAGCGTTGCCTGTCGCCATTTGGATGGGGCTGGCGTTGCCCGCTCGCCATTTAAAGAGGCTGGCGTAACCTCGGTATTTTGTTATAGCACGAGAGGCATAGGCCATTAACTCTCGCTGCATTTGTTGCATCTGGGTGCCGATGCGGTATAGATGCCGCAGAACTCACAGGAGTAATCTTTGTCCCCTGGATGTTCCTTGACCCATTTACAAACACAGTCGAAGCCCATTTGTGGGTTCCCACATGTGCAGTCATTTTGACTCGAACTCATCGATCAGCCTCGCGATTTCTTTCCCGCTGATTGGAGAGTTGAACAGAACAGCGTAATAGGTGTCGTTGTTTTCGCCGCTCATCCAAAACTTGTATCGAATGTCAAGGGCGATAGCAAGCTGCTTGATAACACGATACACATCGAAATTGCGAACCGCTATCACACAGGGTAGCGTTAGTTCCACTGACTTGAATAGATCCTCGAAGCCAGCAACCAGTGAATGTCGTTGAAGCTTTGTTGTCATAAAGAGCACCCGGACTGAATCGAACAGTCATTTCCTTTTTGAGGTGTCCTGAAAGAATTTCTGATTCTCCCAAGGCTGCATGCAACGCCCATGCCTTTTGGACGACGGGTGCAGTACTATTGTCCTTCGTGTGCGTCTTGAATTGCACGAACGATGTCGCGATTTGTAACACGCTTCACGCCATCTAACTTCTTATAGATGACGAAGAACGTGACCAAAGCATCCCAGCCGAGGCCATTGACTTCAATGACAGCCGATTTTGCGCCAGGGTTTTTCAATGCAACCCCAACGGCATCGGTGAGATAATCGATGAAATCGCTCTCTTTGACACGCTCGCCGCAAAGGCTGTGCTCGAAGAGGATTTCTACTTTTGGTGTTTTCTTGACCATCAGTATCTCTTTTCGATCTGCTCGGTGTTGTCGCTACGGATTGAGCCGTCGTAGTTCGTCCTCAAGTAAAAGCTGTCCGTAATGAGGACAATCGTCTTGTCCATTGAATGATCGATGCCCTCAAGCATCTTGGCGTAGTCCTTGACCTTACGCTGCTTGAAGTATTCCTCGGCGGCTGCCTTGGTCATCGCTCGCCGCACATTGACACGACACCGTGCCGTATCGTAGCGATGGACGTCGATAGCGTGAAGATCAGCCGGTTTGCCGAGTCTGGCGAGGACCTGCTCCTCTGTCAGTCTCGTTGGCAGCTTGACCGGCTTCTCTTCTGGTGCATCTTTGGACGTCCTTCGTGGCTTCGTTGCTGTCATGTCAGCTCCTGTGTTGTTGGTGACGCCAGATTATAGCACCACATATATCGGCCATTAATTCCGATCGGCTGTGTTGATATGCACCTGCTTCTCAAATACGTCAGCAGGAATTAATTCCCCGTGGCTCTCGTGCTATAATCAGGCAGGAGGAACCACAATGGTCCAGCTTGACGAAAACAAACGAGTTGAGATTGTCGCACCGCTTTGTCCGTGGTGTGAAGAGCCGCTGTGTGGCCGTACCGATGGCGGTCTTCACGAATCCTGTGCAGCAGAGCTTGCGGAGGTATTCCACGATGGCTCACTTTAGCCAGTGCTGTGGCGAAGACGAGTATCTTTGCCAATCTTGTGGTAGGCCGAAGTGCAGTAAGTGCCATCCGCCTGTTTGGGTGGACGGCAGGGGGAATGTCTGCCCTGAATGCCAGAGGAGGTCTGCAGAAGGCAGAAACACCAATCCCAAAAGTATCTGAACTTCGGGGTAGCTATTAACGCCACGACGGTACCGTGCTATAATACGGTACAGGAGAAACACACATGGACAAAAGCAAACTAGCACAGCTTCGCTCGGCGATCGATCGGGCGGCACAGCTTTACTACACCCCCGGTTGCGAATCGCCTGTCACCGACGATGAATTCGAAGCGATGATGGGTGAACTTCGAGCGGTAGCACCGGACGATCCGCGTCTGACTCGTGTCGGTACCCCGTTCTCGCCGGAGGACATGAGGGAGAAACGGCCACACTCGATTCCGATGGGGTCACTCGACAACACCGACAACGGCATCAGCGGGTTTGCGTCGTGGTATGACAAGACGTGTGCCCTGCTCGGTGTGGAGAGCTTCACGGTCAACGCTTCCTTGAAGATGGATGGCAACAGCGTGGCGTTGAGCTACGTCAACGGTGAGTTTGTCGAGGCTATTAGCCGTGGTAACGGCGAAATCGGCGAATCACTAACAGCAAACGCCGTGAAGTGGATGGGCGTTCCGACCTGCTTACCAGTCACATTCACCGGCACGATTCGCGGCGAAGCGATTCTTTACAAGTGCTGGTTTGATATGATGAAGGATAACGACCCGACACTCACCAACCCAAGGAATGTCGGCAGCGGTATCCTCGGTCGCACCGATGGGACGCAGAGCGAACTCATCAACTTCGTGGCCTTCAACATCGTTGATCCGAAGACGGCTTTTTCTTCTTTGACGACGAAGTTCAAGGTTCTCAGCAAGCTCGGATTTACACCGGTCCAGCACATCACCATCAGCGGCACTCGTGATGAAGTCATCAAATCGTTTGAGGACTACTTTGCCGAAATCGAATCAAAACGCCCCACGATGCCTTTTGAAATCGACGGCATCGTGGTGATGGTCGATGACGTTCCGGCACAGAAATCGATCACGAAGGACCGCAAGGACGAGCTACGCCCCAAGTATGGTCGGGCTGTGAAGTTCGTCACTGCCAAGGCACAAACTACAGTGACCGGTGTTACCATTACCATGGGTCACACTGGCTCTATCATCCCGACAGCTATTCTTGATCCGGTCTTCGTCGGTGGCGTCACTGTTACCAACGTCTTGCTCAACAACTGGAATGAAGCAAGCGAAGCACCATCAGCCGCACACGTCGCCATCGGCGATACGGTCGAAATCGCTCGCCAGGGTGATGTAATTCCAAAGATCGTCCGAGTTGTCTTGTGCCCACCAGACCGGCAACCAATCGAGGAACCAAAAACGTGCCCTGTGTGCGGCTCGCCGACAACACGCACATTACGGGACAAGGAAGGTGTTGTCACTTACTGCACGAATGCCGATTGCGGTGGTGCTGCGGTCCGCAAAATCAAGCACTACATCGGCGACTCCGACAAGGGTGCTGGTATTATGGGCGTTGGTGATAGCGTCCTCGAAGCTCTCACAAGCAGCGGACTAGTCACGACTCCCGGCGACCTTTATCGGCTCAAGGCCGAACAGCTTGTCGACCTACAAATCGGCACGAGCAAGAGCGGTACGCCAATCAGGCTCGGCAACACCAGAACAAACAACCTTCTCGCTGAAATCGAGAAGTCCAAACAGCTTCCGTTAACCAAGTTCCTTGGTGCCCTCGGCGTTTCGCTGCTTGGTCGGCGTAAAGTCGAAATCATCGCCAAGGAGCAGGGACTGACGACGCTTGAAGACTGGCTTGATGAAGAGAAGCTCGCTACGATCCCCGGCGATGTGACGCGAAAGACGATCATCGAGGGGCTACAGAAGGTGCGGCCAGTCATCGACGACTTGATTTCGGTTGGCGTCGTTGTTTCACCCGTTGTCCTGGTCGAGGTTATGGAGACAACGACCGTTGCGACAGCCGATGACGGTGTGATCGGTCCCAAACAGATTGCCGGATCGACGTTCTGCTTCACCGGCACACGCGATTATCTTGACGAGGTTATCGCCAAGGGTGGCATCATCAAGAGCGGTGTGAGCAAAGGACTCGATTATTTGGTTCAGAAGGATGCGACGTCATCGTCAAATAAGACGATGAAGGCCGAAAGCTACGGCACGAAAATCATCAGCATCGATTGCTTGCGTGAAGTCCTCGACGGCATTCGAGAACTTCCGTGATCTCGGTTAATACTGCCCTGTCCTCGTGCTATAAAATAGGTAGGAGGACACACAGATGTCGAAATACCGAGTTTGCCGATGCTGCGGTCAGAAAATCCGTCCCCAGTTGCATTGTTATTTCAGTGGTGACGGGTGTCTCTCGCTTAGCTGGGTATACCACAACAATGGCGAGATGGTCACAGCCGATCGCAAGGTCACAGAGGCCGACTGTCAGCGCTATCTGCGGCGGAAAGACAACCAGCGCATGGTTGAACGCGACTGGTTGCCAGTCCAGATCAGCGGCCAATGGAAGCTGGTTCGTTATGTCAAACGGACCGGTCCGCGTCGGCTCAACATCAGCGGCCACGTCTTCTATTACAACGCCGTCAAGATGCGTAACGGTCGCATTTTTGACTGTGACCTGAAGGTCACGTTCAAGATGCGAGTCAAGGGCAAGCTCGTCGAGCATGAAATGCAGAACATCAGCATTCGCAGCGAGATTCGCTTCTTCCTTGAAAACGAGAAGGTCCTTAAGCCACAATTCAAGGGCTTCAAGCCAGTCAGGGGAGAGCTATGACAGAAGTCAAAGAGGGCAAGATATATCTTCACCGGACCGAGAGGGTGACATACTCTTTTAACTCGAAAACGGAGTTCATCTATCTCGGCCAGTTCGTGAAGATCGTGTCATTTAACGACGCCGACGAGACGGCCAACATCGTGACACGGCTTGGTGAGTACTCGACCGTTCAAATGGATGATCTCAAGCCGAAACCGACTGTGTTTTATGATGACATTCCGGTCGCCAAGTCACACACGCCGATTGAGGACGACGGCAAGCCGAATGTTGGCGATGTTGTCGATGGCGGCAAGGTCTTGCACTCGAAGCCTGTGCTTATCAGCACGATTGTCGGTTACAATCGCTGTGAAACCTTGGATGATAGCATCCGGTTCTCGCAGCATCCCAGACGCCCCATGGTGTTCTGGTGTGCCGAAATAGGGTAGGTTAACCGTCCGCCCTGGTCGTGCTATAACTAGTTACAGGAGAACAATCATGCGTGTACACAACACAACAAACACGATGAATTGCGATGTCCGCGATGTGAATGACGCGGCCAAGTTTACCCATTTGCGAGTTCGAAACGACAACAGAGTCGGCTTGGGTATCTGGATTGACGGGTACTCGACCCACACAGCCGTTGATGACGACCCCGATGCCATCTTCTATCTTGAAGTCCAGGACGGCAAGCCCATCTTGAGGGTGTGGGCTGACATCAATTCCGAAGAGCCGACCCATACCATCGATCTGTCGGGTGCTCATGTTGATCGACGTTGGACTATCGAAGGCCATAGTGTCATTACCGAGACGCACACTTTCAAGGGCAATCTCTACTACTACGACGGCGACGACTACGAGGTCAAGCACCATCTCGCCAGCTTCGAGGAACAGGCTCCCAATGCTACCATCTTGGAGCGAAAGGTCCTCGACAAGTACTGGGATGACCGGCTCGACGCGGCCAGTTGCTCGCCTCACTTCGAATACGAGATAGTCGGTTAAGGTTTCCATCTCGGAAATCGAGCGTGGTAGATAGGTCCATAAGGAGGACCATCTACCATGGCCGTAAGATTATTTAAGCTGTCGAGTGGCGAACTCATCATCACCGACACAGACAATGAGCAAGTTGAAGTTGATGGGCGGCAGTGTCTTATTATTAACAGACCGCTCCAAGTGCTCATAATGGAGCAGGGCATCGCACTAAGAATGTGGATACCCTGTGACCTCTCTCAGCCGCTCAATCTCCATTTGGATTCGATAGCTGCTGACGCTGTTGCACCTGAACCATTCGCAAGGGAATACCAAGCGAAGTTCAATACCTCCAACATCGTCACGCCGCCAGAGCCAAAGCTAGTCGTCCCTGACTAGTCGAGATAAATGGTTCGAATGACGTCTTCGGCAGGCATGGCAGCCGTATCCAAGGCCGGTCCGGTGCCGCCAAAGTATGGCGTCAAGGCTTGGGCAAGGCGTAGCAGTTTGTGCTGAAAAGCTTGGGTCGATTCGCACGATGCCTTGATCGGGTCGTAGCATCCAGCCGTCCGTAGGCATTTCTCGACGATTTGCACGTCGGTCTGTTCGGCCACCTTTTGGGTCTTGCCCTTTTCAGCCAAGTATGCCTTGATGTGCTTGCAGGACTTCGGAACTTCCTTGGAGAAAATCCACCCCTTGCAGTTGCAGTGGTGGATGCCGTCTTTGAGACGAATCTTGTATGGCTCCTCACCCGGATCGGTGCGGCTCTGGACGTGGCATACAACAACGCCGTATTTCGCAATTTTGTCGTTTTCGGTCATCGCCATGATTTCTCTCCTCAACTGGTTATAGCACGACCAGGCGTATTCTTCAATTTGTAGTATCTCTGCTCCCGGCTTTCCACCGTGGAAAGAGCGGCACGAGCATGGCAGGGACCGCACTTACATACTGTCCCGCAATTGGATCGATGACAAGGCTGCGATGCCGCATATCGCAGTGCTTGCAAGATATGATGACCAACTCTCATGGCCAGATTTTTCCTCTTGTCGTCTTGACGGTAAACGGAATACCGGTGGCGATTAGTTCTTGGGCAGCGTGATGACAAATCTTGTAGCGCTTCCTTTTGCCCTTTCGAACTACCGACAATACCGGCTCAAGAAACCCATCCTTGAATAAATAAATCCGAAGTGATTTGTTTGGCTTCACTTTACGGACGCCGTGAGCGATTTCGTTTTCACTTTTCACTTGCTGTACCCCGGCATCGTTCGGATGGCAGCGGCAAGAATCTTGGCCTTCGACATATCGCCAGCTTCCACGGCTTCGAGAAGGTGGAAGAATACCGCCTTCGCTTCCTGATTGACAGGCTCCATCTGGGGCGTCGTCATGGCTTTGCGTTGCCGCATTGCGATTAGGGCCGGATGGTCGGAGTTGGCATGGCCGACGACGGTTGGGCGGTGCTTGTATCCGAACTTATATTGAGCACCTTGCCCCTTGACCAAGACGCCGATAAACGGATTGGCTGGGCGGCTTGGCTTGATGTCGACGACGATCATCTGCTGGCGGTCGCCATAAAGTTGGACGATATCGAAGAGCTTGATCTCTGCCGTCGTCGTGGTCGGACGAGGGTTGAATCGCGGGCTGGCATTGGCGATTTGCTGAGCAATAACATCGGCTCGGTCGCTGTTCATCTTAAATCTCCTGTGTGATGGTTCCCTTGTACCCAGTTATAGCACGAAGGGCGGGAACTATTAACCGGAGATTAGAACTTGGCGGCTTTCGCCAACAGACCCAGATCACGCCCTAGGAAGCGTTGGATAGTTTTCACATCATCCCTTAGCATCCTTTCGTGGTCGTCATATTCGAAAACCCAAGATCCGGCTGGTAGGTTGAACCTCGATGCTATCAGCTTGGCGGGATTCTTAACCGGTGAATCATCACCATGTAGGATGAGATACTTTGCTGGAGCACCGCGTTTCAGGATGCCTTTAGTTATACGGCCACGAGGAAGACCGCTATAGCAGTGCGATATACTCTTAGCTGCCGTTGGGTCGTCAAGACGCAGCATAGTCGAGGCCCATTTCTTCCATATCGTCGCGTGGTCCAGATCAAGACCACGACTAGATGGAAATTGCGAATCGAAGAACGATTCCAACCGCCAGCCAGACGCTAATGGAACCCAGAAATAGATACCGGTCTGTGGCTCTTTGTCCTCGACTAGGTGCCGCAGAAACCGCATGGCTGCCGCTCGCCTTCGATAGTCCTTTACTCCTTCCTCGTTGATCAAGGACAGTGTTTTCCAGCCATTCATTTCTGATAGTTTCATACGGGTTCTCCGATCTATCTTTTTCAGAACCCGTTTCGTTTGAGCCACTCGACTTCGGCGGATAGAGCCTCTGCCCGTAGTCGCTTCGGCTCCAGCTTCGGGCCACCTACCGGCGACATGTCGGCCTGCCACATAATGTCGCCAGCTATCGTCTTGACCGGCTCCACGTGGCTTGCACGGCTGATTGTGGTTTCGCCTTCCTCATAGAGGGCAGCCAGAGCGTCGTTGTGAATCGCTCTGATACTGCCGTCTTCGTGGATCGTCATTTCAATGGTGCACATGATTCGCCGTGGTCTTCTGATACATTTCGTTGGTGGGTTTGTCGGCGGTTACGGTGCCGAGAGCACGTTCGACGGTCTTGGTGACGTCTTTGCAAGCTGTGCCAGCTACGCCATTCACCTTGATGGTCGGCGTCCCGTCAGGAGCGATTGTGATTTCGACGACTTGCATGGTTGGTTCCCTTATCGTTTTGTGCAGACGAGCCGCACATTGCCGTTTTGGTCTTGTTTCTCGGAGATTGCCCATCCCTGGTTCCGCATGGTCTTAGCGGCGACGGCAACGCCGTAACGCTGCTTAAGGTGAGCCATCCCTTGGCCAAACACCTTCGTCAGACCTCCAACGCTCCACTCGTCGGCGACGACTCGGAAAGAGCCGTTTGGTTGCTTGACCAAGCCGATGTCATAGCTGCATTGCGGGTGGGTGATGGCGTGATCACACTTCCCGTAGTCCTCAGGTTTGATCCCTTGACGATAGGCGGCATTGTCCGCGCTGTAGTCATTCATCCAGCGGCCATACCACCGGAATGTCTTCTTGTCTCTGACAAGCTCGGCTCCGAGAGCTTTCGCAGCCATTTCGAGGGCTTGCAGGTCTTTCACTTCAAGTTGGATTGCTACTACGTGCGACATGGTTGGTTCTCCTGTGCTTTGTTATAGCACGAGGTAATTATTTCTTTAACTAATCGAGGTTGATGACCCTTGGGGCGTCAAGGTCCGGTATTTCTAGCGGCGGCTTCGGTTTGTTTTGGATGTTAGGCGGTGGCGGGGTTGTCATCGGTGCAGCGGTCGTCGATGGGTAATACCCCGTAGACCCAGAACCCCAAGCCGACATGGAGTTGGTAAAGGGCGTCGTCATATCGGTGCCCTGCCCAAAATAGATCGGCTCGTTGTCGGTTATGTGGTCGGTTATGTGGTCGGGTAGTTCCGATCTATCGAGGAGAGCACAAAAGACGGTCCTAGCGGCAAAATACGGCCAGAATAGGATGGCCCAAAAAACTCGCCAAAAATCACTCGTCATCTTCGTCGTCGTCAAGGTTAATGACTCGGTTGGGCAGCTCCTGCAGGAGCTTGTCCAGGTTCTCTTTCACCACTGACATACGTGAAGCGACAAAGGCCGATGCCTCTTCGTCTTCCCTGATTGATTCCGGAGTGCGACCGGCAAGCACTTCCTTGGCTTCGTCGGCGAGAAGGGCCAATTCCTTATCACCGCAAACGTTGCGGGCGGAGAATAACTCCAAGAAATCGACGATCTTGGTGATGGTCGTCGCAGCGAACTTCTTGCGGCTTCCGTCCGGTCCTGGTGTCAATCGCTCGACAAGATGGTCGATGAGCTTGTGGAACCCGACACGGAGAGCGGCTTTGACCTGCAAAGCCATGTCTTTGATTTCGTCCGTATGCCGCTTGTTCTCCTGGTAGGCAATCGCCTTGCTGACCTTGCTGCTACTCGACGGCGACCAGTCGAACCAACGCCGCTCAACCCAGAACTTGGCACGGAGAGCAGCCTTGCCCTCGTCGGTGCTTACATCGAAATAATTGTTCGGATCAAATTGGTCCTTCAATTCCGCTCTGGCTTCCTCAACCAGTGTGTGATACTCGGCGACGAAGGCATCGGCCCACTTGTTGTAGGCTTGTTCTGCATTGGTGATCTTGTCGTTGAGGTCATCGACCAACGGCAGCGGCATCAAGTGGGTGCCTTCGGAGAACGGAGAGCCGGGGACCTCTCGCTTCTTGCAGTAGCGACGAAGATCACGAGCGATCAACAACATGTCGTCGTAGTTCGTGCTCGTCAGAATCTTCTTGTTGAGACCGAGACGATCCTTGTTGGCGGCTGTCTGGATCTTCGAGATGTTGCCCTTACGGATCAGACCGGTCTTGTGAAACCGGAGTAAGAGGCAAGTCGTCAGGTCGAGGATGTTCACTTCGGCTTGATCTTCGGCTCGTGCTTGCTCGATAGCGGTCATTTTGTTTCTCCGATTAGATTGTTCTGCGATATTGGATTATAGCACGAACAATTATTATTATTAATCGGCGAGAATTATTAACCGCCGACCACGCCCCCGGCGAACCGGGGGCGACCACCGAACCCTACCGCTTCGAGGGGTCCGCCAACTTCGGTTTCTTGGGGGTCTTGAACCGGACCACCTTGATGATCTGATACCGGAAAGCCTCCCCGATCATATAATCGCCATGCGGACCCGTGAACAAACGATAGTCACCGGCGAGCCGGTCGAATACGATCCAGACGTCCACCCGGTGCTGAAACACCAGGGCACGAGCCTCATCAAGCAAGCCACGAGAACGGACAGCCGCCAGCATATCAGCGTACAGCATAGCACCACCAGGGACAGAGGAAAGAAATAGTAACCGCCATCCCCGATTATAGCACGACGAGAGAGAACTATTAACCGCTACAGAAGCGGCTCAAGCTGCAGCAAGTCTCGGAAGCTTTGGTGCCAGACTCGCCGATTGTCGGGAGGGAAGATGAAAGGACCGAACCACTTAGAAACCACCGTCCAATAGCCTAGCTCTACTCCTCTTTCATCGAAGAAATAGACGATTGACGTAAAGGGTTCCTTGGTTTCGTTGCCCGAATACCAGTTACGTTTGGTGAGAAGGGTGCAGCCGACTTGAGTAGCTCCAAGGGCTTTGAATTGCTCGATAGTTTCGTGCTCAACTCTGCTTGCGAACATCGAAGTATGTCCTATGTCCGAAAAAGTTTGGTGTGGTCGACGGCTTTCGTGGTGGAAAGAACGATACTGTCAACGTCTTGTCGTCCAGCAGACTACGGCGTTTGAGGTAGCTGCAAATGACCTCCTCGAAAGCGTAAAAAGAGCCATCACGAGCCAAGTGATTTCGAAGATGCTCGGCTAGTTCTCTGATGTGTTGCTCATTCATCGCCTTGCTCCTGAAAAGAGGACACCCCTGGTCGGACGACTACGAGCCATCCGACCAGGGGCGAACACACAGGATTAGCCTAGGTTCAAAGCCCGTTCAGGCTCGACCGTCTTTGGAATCTTGTAGACGCCCTCGTGGCTGGCGGACAGATAACGATTGTCAGCCGATGCTCGAAGGTTCTGGATTTCCTCCCGATCGGTCAGACCGACCGGAGTGATGTACGTAGCGGCTTCGGCGATCGAAATGTCCATTCGGTACGCCTTGTCGCAGCATTTCTTGATGTTGCGGGCTACCCAGCCGTCGTCTTCAGCGAAAGGCTCGTCCTTCAACTCGTATTTGTTCAGCCACACATTCCAAATTGGCCGTCGCTCTTCGTGCGGCGGAAGATCGAAGAAAAAGGTGTCGGTGAACCGGCTCTTCATGGCCGATGACAACCCGCTGATGCTGTTGCTCGTCGCCAGCCACAACGTATCGGTGCCGCCGATAGCTTGCACAACCTTCAACGCCGACCTGATGTTGGTCTGGCTTTGGCCGACCAAAGAACCCTGCATGGCTCCGAGATCGATGCGGATGACAACGCGGTCAAATTCGGCTCCAACAGCCTTGCAAATGGCCGACTTGCCGCAACCAGGGACACCCAGCAACATGACGCCGAAAACGTCGTAATCTTCCATCCAGGAAAGCAGGGTGCCTTCTTGGTCCTGGTTGACGCCGCTGGTATCGCCACGAGCAGCCAAGCCGGTCTTCTCGATTTCGTCCAGCCAGACGATCACTTTTGGCTGACGCTTGCCGGTCATGATGCGGCTCAAGTAGGTCTTGATCTGGTTGAGACCACCAAGATCGTCGAACTTCTCACCGCCACGATGGATCGAAAGCCCCTTCGTTTGCTCAACTTGCTTACGTTTCGCAACCCAGCAATGTTCGAGATCGATGCCGCTCTTCGGCTTCTGACCGGCGACCGGCTCACTACGCAAGGCCATCGAGATGACTTGCTCTGCTCCGAAGTGGGGCAAGCCTTTGACGGATTCGACAACGCGGCTGATTGCTTCGTCATCCGCCATCGGTCGTTTCGTCTTGATGCCGGTGCCATCGCACTTCTTGCACGACGAGCGTGGAGCGTTTGTGCCATGTCCAGTGCATTCGCATTGGCTTGCCAACTTGTCAAGCCCCTTGGCCAACTTCGTCAGTTGCTCCTCGTTGGGCATCGGCTCGTCGATGATGACGACATCGTTCTTGAGGTTGGCCGGGAGGATGATCACTTCGGACAACAGCACGAGGGTCTTGCAGGACGCCTTGAACTTATCGCGAAGATTCCAGATTGCCTGTTTGACGACCGGATTGTCGAGCCAATCGCAAGCACCCAACATGAAGACGATCGAGTTTGCCGGGAGAGTCTCTGGATTGGCGAGTTGCACCAGGAACTCGATCGGTTGCGTAATCTGCATGTTGTCATTCAGACCCGCTGCAGCCTTCATCGCCGACTGATTATATCCCTTGATGCCACTCGCTGAGTCCCAAGCCAACACCGGCGACGGTCTTGGGGTTTCGCTGCATTCAACCAAGATCGTCTTGATCGTTGCGGCAGGATCATTCGATTCAACCCCGATGAGAGGAACACCGACACGACGAGCGGCAATAAACTGTTCAGTGAAAGAGAGCATGACTGTTTTCCTGTGTGTTCGGGGCGGACCTCCCGCCCTCATGCTTTATTATAGCACGAATCGGGGTGATTATTAACCGAGATTAATCGGCCACAGCTTCGGCAACGGCTTCATCGACCATCTGTTGAAAATACCCGCTGCTCTTGATGAAGTCCTGTGCGCTGTGATAGGAGCAATTCCCAAGATAGTTCGTGCCTTCACGTTTCCCGCCAAGGACCGTAATCTTGACGATGCACCAGCCCCATCGACCCTCTGCTGTCTTCATGACCTCACGGACGGCCTTCGCATAACCGGGGGCGGACCCTGTTGATTTCTCCGAGTGTTCGGGCGTCTCGTCTTCGGCCAACGCTTCGATGGTGATGGTGAGCTTATTCTTGCCGGTTGCCATTTCGATTCTCCCTGTGTGTCGGGCGGACCTCCCGCCCCTCGTACCTGATTATAGCACGAAAGGCGGGAATTATTAACCGGCACTAATCAAGGAATCGCTTTTCGACAAACTTGATGGCTTTCTGGTTTCGCCGGACAGCAGCCAACGCTAGCATTTTTGTCTGTTCTTTGACGAATTGCAGAGACGTTCCATTTTGTAGGACGGCGGCAAGGCAGATGGATGGCGTTTGCCTCTTGACGAATTGCAGAGCGTCTCCGTTCTGGATGCAAGCCGTCATGCAGAGCGTCCGTGTCTGTTTTGGGGCGAACTGTAAGGCTAAGCCATCGCTGATGATGGCATCAAGCACCATTTGCGGCTTCGGATTTTGCACGTGCTTGAGTATTGTCCCTTCTTGGCGTACCGCAGCCGCAACGATTTGCCGATAGTGCCTGATAGGCATGGCGGTCTTGTCGACGTCCAAAACAGCAAAGCCATCCTTCATTATTGCGGCCATGCAGATTTCGGGTGTCTGCTTCTTGACGAATTTTAGAGCACGACCATACCGATTGACCGCAGCTAAGCAAATCTCAACCGTCTGCAATTCCTCTGGCACATACTCCAATTCCTGCCCCCATGCCTTGACGGCAGCCAGACAAATTGCGGGCGTCTTGTGCTTGACGTGCATCAACACGCCATAATGATACGATTGCGATGCTATGGCAGCGAGACAGAATTCTTCTGTCTGCTTTTTGATGAACTTCAAAGCACAAGGGCTTGTGCGGATTGCTGCCAGACAGAGTGCACGCGTTTGCTCTGGAACATGTTGTATTGCCTCTCCGCTCTTCTTGACGGCAGCCATGCAGATTGCTGGTGTCTTGTTTTTGATGTATTGCAGAATCTTCGCTGCATAGCTCCAAGTGTTGTTGATTGCGGCCAGACAGATAGCTTCACTTGGGTCTTTGATGTATTCGATGTCTTGCGCGTTGGAGACGACAGCAGCAATACAAACCTCTTCTGTCATCAACTCATCTTTGACGTCCTTCAAACAGCCACTATATCTCCGATTCGTGCAACGGTTCTTTGTGACAGCAGCCAGACAGATTTCTTTCGTCTGCTTCTTGACGAATTTCAGAGCACAACCATCGGCCTTGACGGCGATCAAACACAATGCGGCCGTCTGGTGCTTGACGTATTCAAGTGCTTGTCCTCTCTTCCGAAGAGCTATCGCACAGATTTCCTCCGTCTGCTCGTCGACCCAACGCAGATTCATCGGGTTTCTGGCGACAGCTACAATGGCTTCGGTGCCGCTGTAATGTGCTTCATGGTAACAATACGGCGATTTCTCGCTTTTCGATTCTGCTTCTGGCTCTTCTGGCCGTTTCAAGATCTTCGTGTAATCTTTACGAAAGACGGCCTTGATGGCATTCGACGCTTCGCTCATGAGTGTTCTCCGTGTTTGGGCTCGTGCTTGGTTATAGCACGAGAAGCGGGAATTATTAACCGGACCGTCTGGATACTACGACGCCCATGGTGACGACGAGCCACCATGGGCGTTACACAGGTTCAGAAGTCTAGATCACGCCCAAGGGCAGGATTGTTGTCTCTTCGGTTGTCACCTTTCCACCATTCCGGACCGCCCAATCGGCTCGACGAGCAAACTCACGACGTGCGTCTTGGTCATCCCAATTGATGACACGCTTGTAACATTCGCCAGTATCGGAATAAAAGACGGTGCAAAGCACTTTCAGCACGATACGTTCCTTTCCAAGCTGGAAACTACCATTCGCCTATGACGGCCCTCAAGTCCTTTTCGAAGTCGCTGCCCTTCCACGAGTTCAAGCCGAACTCAATAACGCCATCCCCAAGCTTTTGGCGGTCAAATACGGCCACCTTACCGGGTTCCCTGAAGACGACAGCCACCATCGGGTAGAGCGACCCCTGGAGCATGCAGTCGAAGGTGATGACACAAAAGCCCTCTATTTGCCCGTTTCGGTGATAGGCTCTTTCAACCGATCCAGCAACGACTGGGACGAAGTTGCTTTTGCCCGATCCTCTTGGCGTTGCAACCGGACCGGGTTTCACTTTGTTGATAGCTTCACGCTGATGCTTTCGCATGTTCTTACCTTTCCAAGCTGGAAACTTCCCATTGCCACACGCCGTCACAGGAAACAAAGCCGGTCATTTCTCCCTCTTCAAAAGAGAATCGACGCAATTCGGCATCATAGATGCCGCCCAAAAACTGCTCGCCATCGACAAAATCGTCGGGTTGGAAAGCCTTGTTCAAGGCACTTGCAACCTCCTCGACGTGGCGAGAGAAAAACTCTACTTCTACGGCCTTTTTGGCTCCATCATATCGCATAACGCCTCCTGTGTTGATTCTGGCTGGCGGTGACGGCAGGAAGGGTGCAAGCACCGGTGCTGACGTGTAGGACAGCCAGAATCGACACCCTCCCCGAAGGGAGGGCGGATGGCGGTTCTGCTAGATGGAGCAGACAACAGGAATTGCCGCCATGAGCTTGTCTTCGCTTGCACAAAGGGCCATGTCGACCAGCGTACGGGCACGGCATTCATCGGCGGCTGTCGGTTCGCGACCATCGGCGATCTTGGCGACGACTTTGCTGACGAGGCGGCTGACGGTGGCGTTGAGGTCTTTCTTGGTCATCTGAGAGAATCCTGTGTAGTACCGGGTTCTGAGGGCCGGACCGAACTCGGTCTCGCGTCACCCTCTCCCGGTATTTGGTTATAGCACGACGCAAGCCGGTCATTAATTCCCGCTTCGCTGCCAAGCCGGTTAATGGTCACCTGCCTTCGTGCTATAATGAAGTAGGAGGGAACGAAATGACACCAGCCGAAAAGAAAGAACTACGACGGTTGAAGAAAGCCGCTGCCGAGATCGTCGAGCGGCACGGTATGAAAGACGTCATCGAGCGTCTCATCGACATTGAGGTTAGTTCCTTTATCGACTGTAGCACCACTGACAAAACGGACATCTACACCGATTTGTTGCGTACTGGCTGCGTTGGATACGACCAGATGACCAGGGCACAACTCATCAACGAGATGGCGACAAGCTTTGGTTATCTCGTTGAGGAGTGGGAAAACGAGGAGGACGAGGACGAATGAGGGCACCAGAGTTCAAAGCAGCCTGCAAGTTGGCTTTCGATAAAACGGTTGATCTGTCGGGTGAAAACGACGACAGCTTTTGGGGTTTCGGTCTTCGTGGATTCAAGCCGATTATGGCGACGATCCGACAAGCAGCCAAGACTATCCGATACCAATGCTGGCAACTTGACGGGGGTATCGACCAAGACAACCTCCAAGAATGCCGGATTGCCTTTCGCAAGAGCGTCACCGTCATCGGTTAATAGTTCCCTCCACTCGTGCTATAACCAAGTAGGAGGAAACCACGATGGGTTATCAGAAAGAAATCGAGCTTGCAAGAAGCCTTGGCTACGTAGTCGAGCCGCAACAACGAGTAGGTGATCCGCCGATTTTCACTCGATCGCGTCTGCCTCACCCGCGAATCAGGATTTGGTGCTGCGTTCATCGTGGCAAGATCAGTTGGACCTGTGCCGAACTCGACAATGGTGGCTGGGTCAACCACCGATACCGCGACAGTCTCACCGAAACTCTCGAAGCAGAAGCAAAATGAAGATTAAAGTTGAGCATTGCACGAATGGCCGTACCGCTTATTTCCAGCTTAAGTGGGGCGATGGCCACTGGCAGAACGTTCCCGGCGAGACCTGGACTCGGAAGCTGGCATCCCATGCCCTTGACATTTTGGCGACCGTCTACGGCATAGATAGGCGACGTGTTCGATTCGAGCACCGTTAATAGTTACCCGCTGTCGTGCTATAACTGGGTACAGGAGAAACACGATGGCACAGAAACCGGCAAAGAAAAGACGTTGCACCCGATGCGGCTACGTCGGGTTTATGACGGTACATTACCCGGTATACAGCGGACCTGTCGCGAACCCCACCCCATCCGGCAAGCTTACCTGCCCCAGATGTGGCAAGACGGCCAAGAATCACATGCTTGCCTAGTGGCGGGTTAATAGTTCCCGTCCCTCGTGCTATAACTGGGTACAGGAGAAACACACATGATTGAGAGACTCAACGCCAGCATCAATTCCGCCGAACTTGACCCGGATCACGGCGGTCGCAACCAGGACATCATTCGGGTCGTAGTGACCAACGAGAAGGGTGATCGGGCTATCGCCTTCTTGTCGGCTGTCATGTCGCATGGTCGCATTCAGTTCGAACTCATCACCAAGCGGAATGGCGGCAAAGAAACCCGCAAGACGGCTGTCGCCGACTGGAAGCTGTAGGGCAGGATTAAATACCTGCCCTGGTCGTGCTATAACTAAGCAGGAGGAATGAAGATGGATCGCAGCTATTGGTTGGACCAAGCCGAATTGCAGCTACAACAGACGGGAGACGACTACAATGAAGCGGACGTATCGAGTCTAGCTGACGTTATGATGATCGAGGCTCAAGGCCATCTCTAGTATGGCCGGTGAATAGTTCTTTTGGCGTTTCTGAACGTCACCGTTCGTTTCGTATTCACCGTCTAATCTTGACGGACGCGGAAATAGTCCCGCGATGCCTGTAAGAGGCACATCTACGGTATTTCTCTATACCGAATACCCCACCCCTCTATGGGCATAGTATAGGTAACTATGCCCCAAAAGTACCCTAGCTGTGCCAATGGTGGTCGGGTTTCTCTCTGTATCGAATATATTTTCCGCATGTGCATGAGGCTAATATATTCCTATTATTCCTTCGGATTTTCAATCTGATTAGTATGAGTATAATTGAAGTAAGAGAATTAAGATGATGGCCTTTAGCCCGGATTTTCTTTCAGACCAGATTTTTAAACACTTATTCATATCCGTCAAGACCGGGAAGATTGGGAAGTTGGGGAGCGGGGAAGCTCGGCACTAACTTCACGCCCCGGCTCAATGCTCGTCGGAAAAGATGCCCATATACACAGGAGGACCCAATATCGAATTTCCGCGAGAATAAAATGCCAAATGTGCGAAGGGCCGACCTATTTCCCATGATATCAAGAGTGGGAAAGGACGGGTGATAAAAGCCTTTCAGACCCCAGATAACGAAAACTCCGTTTTGAGTAAATGGGCGGGGGTCGTAACGACAAAAGGACTCTAATGTGGAGAAGACGAATCAGGCACCTTTAGATATTAATAGAGTCCTTCTACAAAGATATAAATGAATAATGGAGACAATCATGAAATTGCTGCTCTTATGCGACGATCAAGACAATTATACCGAACGCCAGATTATGGCACGAAAACAATGCCCAAACTGTGGCAGAAGATTTGGGTATGGTAAGAAGAAATGCGAATGCGGCTATGAGTTCAACATAGGAAAACCGGGTTCTATAGTGGTAGCTGTCAATCTGGACATGGAGCTTGTTCGAAGAGCAAGAAGCAAGCACAATAATATAAGTATAAGGCAGCTACTAGATGCCGCTGTAGTTGAGATTCTGCCAACGTTAGAAAAACAACTGGCGGAAGTGGGATTCCAACCAACGAAACGTGCCCATCTATCGAAGTCATATACGCCAGAAACGATGAGCAAGATCGATAAGGTAGCAAAAGCGTTTGATTTATCAAGGTCAGATATAGTCGCCCTGCTATTGTCTAGAATGGCATAGTTTCTGCCTCTTTTTGGTTGAACTATAAAATTGCTTGTCTTGACTCGTTATAGCAGGTCGTATGTTGTCTCGACCGGTCCTGACTCGTCGAGGTCCGTCAAGTCTCAACGTAACCTGATTATTTGGTTTATTGAAGAATGCTTGTCTTGTGTGGTCGTATGTTGTCCCGTCTGGGAGGGTCCGGTGCCGTACCGTCCGGTCCGGTGCTGACTAGACGAGTCGAATCTGGTTTCTCGTCTTGTCGATAACATATGAATGATAAAAAGCTCTTGTGTTGTCTGGTCCGGTCGTAGGCTGTCAAGTCTAGTCAGGGTCAGGGCCAGTCCCATTCTGTCCCGAGACGTCCCGAGATATTGGTATAAATAATGAAAAGTTCTTGTGTTGATGCGTCTTGTCGCGACCTATCGTGGCGAGTGCTATCACGACCTGACAGAGTTTGTCGCGTCGAGGCCCGTAGCATCGAGATATGATCGAGATAAATGATAAAAAAGCTCTTGTGTTGCCTTGTTACGTCGGATCATGTCGAATGAGGTGAAATCACGTTTTAGCATGTCCGGTCGCATGGCGACTTGTCGTGGCTTAGCTCCGTATAAAGATTAAGATAAAAACTTCTTGTCTTGTGTGGTCGAGTCCAATCTTAGTAAGACACGTAACGGGCCGTCTTAGCCGGTCAAGTCATATCCCGACTTGGCTCATATATATTTATAGCACAACAGATACCACCGATTAATCTGTACTCGACGAATCGTGCGGCTTGTCGTACCAGTGAACATCGTGACGCCAAGAGCCAGCAGCATCGTCAAAAAAGACCGTTCCTATCCACTTGTGGTCGTTTTCGTCAAAGGATAGCTGCTTCTCTTCGGCAACGTAAACGCCATTCAAGAATTTGTCGTTATCCTTGAAACTCTCAGGGCGAATTTCAAACCGATTCAGTAGATCGGCGACATTCTCAATGAATTCACCGTAAGCGCAAGCCGCAACGTCGTGTGGTGTGGCCATGTTCCCTCCTATTAGAAATTATCAAAAATGAAGCTTGGCTCGTGTTGTCATGTCGTAGCGAGTCACGGCTAGACCAGTCAGGCATCGGCACGTCACAATTTGTCGAGACGAGTCCGGTCCTGTCGCGTCATGGCCAGAAGTAAGTATGAATGATAAAAAGCTCTTGTGTCGTGTCGTCCTGACTGGTTCGGTCGAAACGAGTCATAGTTGGTCAAGACACGTACTGTCGGAATACTATGATGACGAATTCTTGTCTTGTGCGGTCGTGGCCGGTCGTAGGTTGTCTTATCACGTCTAGGTAAGTCAAGACGGGTCGAGGCCGGTCTTAACTGGACTAGACGAGTCGCATCCGAGGTTATAGCACGAGAGTAGGAAGAAATTAACCGCTACTCGCTGTGGTGCTATAATACATCGACAAGATTTGACGGGCCAATACCCGATTCGACTCGCCATGATGCCATTAGACTGCACATCATACGACTGCACAAGACGACACAAGAACTTTAAATGATCAACACAATCCTGTTTCATGATATTGTTCGCCTCACCGACGACAAAGGTAGATCACGGGAAGCGGTTATTACTCACATCAGACCTGAGTTGCTTAACGTCTGGATGGGTGTTCTCCCCGATGGGCGAATTCATAAGTTCGGCATTCGGAATAATCCGGTTGTTATCGGGCATGCCCCAGACGATCATCCTGCTCTATTAGCAAACGCTCAGGTTCGTGCAGAGAAGCTGATCACACGTGGTCATAGGATTGCGAGGATTGTGTGTGAACAGGGGAGAAGTGCTGGCGACAAGACGTTTACAATTAGCGATGCGGCTAGGAGCGTCTTCGGCGAGTTCATTGAGACTGTTGCCAGGATTCTGAATTTACTCAAGATCCATCCTAGGAGTTTTGAGAATGGCGACAAGTTTCTGAACGGCGTTTTCGCTGCTTGGGAACAGGAAATCCACTTTGAAGAAATGGGGTATAGAGGCACCGTCTATTGGGAGGCCGGAGCTTGGTATGTCGAGGTTTTCTGGCCAGACGGATCAAAGAAACCTGAGGCTAAAACACAAGAAGCGTGATAGGTCTCGATGGGATGTGACCTGCCTGACCTGGACATGTTAAGGCTGGTCTGGTCTTGATTCGACACGACAACACAAGACAAGACAAGAGCTATTTGATACCGGGGCACAACTCCCGAATGCTCTTATGTGGGAAGAATTCCCGGATAAGCTTCTTCCATTTCTCCTCTTCTTGTTGTGCTGCTATTTTGTGTTTGGTCGCCTCTACACGATTCGCCACCAGATAGGCGAATAGTCGGGCTTTCTCTTCATGAGTCACACGGCTATAAGTGGGAGCCTGTATTGCCATTATTAAAATCTTGTCTTGTGGCGTCGGGAGCAGTGCAGTCCGATACAGTCATGTCACGACCCGTCCAGTCTGGAATGGTCATGGTTGCTTAGTTATAATGGTGAAATGAAAACGTGCTTGTCTTGTTGCGTCATAGTAAGTGAAGTCCAGGGCTGTCAGATCGAGACGTGGCGAATGGCGTCCAGGGCTGTCGAATCTAGTAGCGTCGGGACTTGATGTGTTACTTTAGAATAATGAAAGTTCTTGTGTTGTGCCGTCATGTCATATATCGTCACGGGCAGTCGCATAGCGTCATGTGAAGTCGAGTGCTCCCTAGATATGGATGATGAAAAATGCTTGTGTCGTCAAGTCGAAAATGGTCTGGTCGAATCATGGTCTGTCGAGACGGGTCCGGTCGAGCCTTAACTTGAGCGTAGCGTCATGACGATCTAGATGATAGCAAATTCTTGTGGCGTCTGGTTGAGTCCCGTCGAGTAAGGTCGGATCGTGTCAAGAGATATGCCGTCTTAGGGGGTCGTATCATGTCCTGACACGGCGAGTCTAATTTGTTATAGCACAGCCGGAACCAACTATTAATTTCAGATCAATTAACAAACGAGTTAATAATTCCCGCCTCTCGTGCTATAACCATATGAACCGCCAATCCAACCAACCAGGAGAACAACATGGCTAAATGGCACGAATTTCGGACATTGTGGGCGAATGCGAACTCTGACCCCCGGATAAGGGGTGCCTGCATCGATATCCACCACTTCTACGCTGGTCTCATCAAGCAATTCACCGACAGGCAGAAGAGAGCGAGGCCAGGTTCTGCTGAGTCATATGATAGTGCGACGGAAGCGAGATGTGAGTACTACTGGATACGGACAGGGAAACCATATTATCGGTTGTATCCAGGTGTCATCAAGTCATTTCTCAACCTTGATGCAGACAAGGTTGATACGGGATTATTGAAGATACCTACCGACAATACGTTAATGATTCAAATGCCGTTAGGCGGAGTGGTCGTAAACGGCATCGAGTTACATAATATCATGCTATGCAAAGCCAACATAAACGACCGGCAAACAAACGGCATGTATATGATGATTGAATATGCCCCTGAGGGAATCAAGCCGCACGATAACGAGAATATCTTCACGGCATATGCGATGACGCCGTTCAAGCCAGGGTTCATGCTTGGGACGCTGTTGAATGAACCATCGAAAACGGTGGAAGGTGGTACAGCATTGCCGAGAGAACTGCACAAAGCCGCTATGAAGATCGTTGCGGTGTGCTTGCTACTTGAGAACGATCCAGAAGTCATCCAACCAGACGTATTGGCCGATGACTTGGAAAAATTCAAACAAACACTAGATCCGAAATATATCGAGAAGGCGAAACGACGCGGCAAGTTCGGGTGGGTCATCGGGCGGGATATCGAAGTCTCGCCGCATGTTCGGGCAGCATCACCGTTCGCTCTGTATTGGACGGGAAAGGGACGGACGATACCGATAATTCGTCACCGCAAGGGCTGCATAGTTCACCGTGAATTGGTTGAGAAGGTTCCGACCGGGTTTGGTGGCGAATAACGAAAAAGTTGCTTGTGTTGTCGAGTCATATGAAGTCTCGATAAGTCGGGTCTCGACAAGTCAAATCTCGGACCGTCCTGTCTGGCCGGGACCAGTCACGTCTTGATATGTCACTATAAATGGATAATGAAAAGTTCTTGTCTCGTGGTGTGCCGTCACGTGGTGTCGTGTCATAGCAAGTCGAGAGTTAGCTTGACGGGACCAGTGAGGGCTCGTCGTGTCGTGCCGTGGCACGTCGAGTCATTCTATTAAATACTGATAATAAAAAGCTCTTGTCTTGTGTAGTTATGTCGAGTCGTGTCGTGTCTTGGCATGGCGAGTCCCGACTTGTCTAGTCCTGTCGCATTATAATATGGATGATAAAAGCTCTTGTGTTGGTTCGGTGCGTCGGGTCATAATAAGCCATGCCGAGTGATAGGAAGACGCGTGGCGTCGGGTCATGGCCCATCATAATCGTTCAAGAATTATCGATGCATAAATAGATGCCTCCCTATTTGGGATATACCGAACGTCGTCTGGGATGTCGTTGACCGAACACCAGAGATAAGGAGGCGGGTCGGCAGCCGTCCAATTGACGCCCGAAGCCGTGGCAGCCGTTTTAAGATGCCGTACGCTGAAATCGACTATTTCCTGCTCTTCAAGCAAACCGATCCAGCAGTGCATTTCGGGAAGATTGCCGAGAGCGACGGAGAAGGCACTGGTAAGATCACCAGGACTCCACATATAAGCGAAATGAGTGGAAATAACTCCATCGTCATCTTCTGGGCGTAAGCAAGGCCATTGTAAAGAACCAGCTTGAATAATAGCCTTGTGACCGTGGCGGGCGAAGACGGCCAAAGTCTCTTTGGCGTAATAGAGGCATAAGCCAGGTCTGTCACCAAAACCAGAAATAGCCTGTTCAATCTCTAGTGCCAGTTCTCTCATACTAGGTTATAGCACAAGAAAAAGTGACTATTAATTTGGTAAATCCCGTTCGAATATATAAAAAGGAGCAATATATGAAATTATCTATGTTATCGGAACGCTGGAACCACATAGCGCATGGCCCTCTTCGCCAAGTCGATTTGTTAAAATTATATAAATCTGACCATCATCTATTCGTGCAGGCCGCTACTAGTCTGATTAAGAAGGCTCTCGGCAAGGAAGTGTTTAGATATAACATCAACAGAGAAGATCTAGATGACGCCATACAGCATGCCATAACAGAAGTGCTGATACGACCAAAATTTCCTCCTGAAAGTAGCCGACACCTGTTGAAAATGTTGAATATGCTGACATGGTGGAAATTACAAGCGATTTGGAGAAACAGAAAGATTTATCGCCGAGCAGAGAATGAATATCAGACTGATAGAGATACGAGTGGAGTCTATGAAGATCCATCATTTGAAGATTCATCGGAATTGAAAGAACTGCTAGCGATATTCGAGAAAACACCAACAGCGGCAGCACTATCACCAAAAAAGATTATGATAATAAAATTATACGTCGCCGGTCGTACGAAAAGTGAAATAGCTAAAGAACTCGGCGTATCTATGCCTTATATAAGTAAAATGTGGCACAGCACTGTTGGCGAATTTCTCAATTTTGTAAAGGACAGACGAGAACAAGCTACATCGGCAAGGAATTAATTCATCAGACGAAGCACTTATTGAACCGTTGCCGCTCTTTGAGCACGACGCCAGTCAATTCTGTCAGCTTGCTACTATATAGCTCATTGTGCCCATGAAGGCCAACTGCACCATGTACGAATTCATGTAAGGCATCAGCTAAGATTGCCCAACGACCGGCTGCCGTAAATTTCCACCGTTTCGCCATAGACCGACTATTGTTGTTGTCTTGTTTGACGATTTGAATTGGATTGATGTAATAGACGTCACCGTAGTTCGTCGTATGTTCAAATTCAGCTTCGCGGTCTTCGTCGAAAATGAAACCGACTGAAAAGGTCGCCTCTTTGTTGAACAAATCGTGCAGAGCCAGCATCACAGAAACCCAAACACGTGTAAGCTTCTTGCTATACTCGCTGAACTCATTTGGGAGATAATGCGTAGGAACTTCCATACCAGTCGTGTTCTTGACGATGAACTCATGGCTGATTTTGGACCGGCTTCCTTGCTGTACAGTCGCTTTCTGTGGCGGTGCGAAACTCGCCTTTACGTCTTCGGCGATGACGGCGTTCTCTTCTTCAACCTTCTTATCAGGAAGAGTGGCATAAGCCGCTGCAACAATTTCGTGCATCGCTTCGTTCGCTTTGATGTGCTGACTACAAAATTTCTTCCCGCTGTAGTGGATATAGGCCGGTTCTACATCACGAAGGGCTGAAATCTTGTTGACCGTTAGCTCTTCGATAAAGGCATCAAGCTGATTCTGATACTCGTGCTTGAGCGAATCGCGGTTCGATTGAAGGATAGACGCATCGCCAGACTTCAATTCGACAACGACACATCGTTTGTTGCTGTCGACGTAACGATAGAACATTGGAATGCCGTGAATGCGAACGATAAGACGATTCGAGAACGTTTTATTAGTATAAACGACGCCCCAATCGAATTCGCGACGGCGTGAGCCTTTTCGCAGTCCGGCGTCGAAGATTTGGCCATTGATTTTGACGGTTCCGCTCCACTGGGCCATATAGAGAAACTGGACAAGGTTATTCGTTAATATTTCTCTGACATCGCCTTCGATTGTGACCTTTGTTAGAGTGCCAGGATAGTAGTGGTCGCGCTCCTCAAGGGTGTAATTGCCACCGCTACCGGTCACGTAAAAATGGCCGGTGTAGATTTCGTAATGAAGGTGAGCAAAGAGAAGTATCAGTTTGGCGGCACCGAAACCTCCAACGGTGCCTTGGAAATCCTTACCGGATTCACCGAGGGTGAGAAGCTTGCCGACGAGTTCGTCCTTGCTCATAGGATCGCCATCGTTGCCCCATGAAAAGACGGTGTTTCCGTCTTCGATAACAAACCAAGCTTCGATGTTCTTGGAACGAGGGGCATCCATGCTGTTTTGCATGGCTTCCCGTGGCATGGCCCACCTCCAATCACGATAGTCGTTGAGAGACTTGCGGAAGAAATGTGCACCGATGCCAACCGTCGCCATGTGAATCTCCTTTATAAGCATCCTGATGGCAGATTATAGCACGAGAACCGACAATTATTAATCTATGAATATAGAAAGGGCCTGGAATCCATTCCAGGCCCTTCACGCGGCGGTTAGTTCAAATGGCTAAGTAGCACCTGCCAGTTGGGGTATCCTTTCTCCATCAACTTCTCATCGAAGGGGTCATTCTGCGGTTCGGTGACACCGAGATACACACAGGCCGCAATGAACACCTTGCCCAACTCATGCTTAAGTTGGGCCATTATCAATATCCTACCAGTGTTCTTGCTTACTTGTGCCAGTTCACGATAGTGTGGCTTATCCGGTGTACTACCGGGAGTGCCGTCTTCGTTTTTCTGGTGCGTAGCATAGCAAATTGGGGCGTCCAAGCTAGCTGGATAATAACCACGTCTTTGGCATTCGCAATACATTCCTTGTATGAATGTAGCGACATCAAAGACCTCGAATTCGCCTTCGAGCATCTTATCAAGCAGTCTGCGGCCCTCGTCGAATACCGCCGGAATGGCCTTCGATTCGGTATTTCTGAGCATCCGTTCTCTTGCCAATTCGAAAGCAATACCAATGCTTTCGATGGTCGCTTCGGTATAGGTATCCTTACCATCAGCCACAGTTGTCTTGAAAAAACGAGCCATAACTCAGTCTCCTAAAGGGTTAAAAATGGGATCGTAACTGGAATCTACCAGTTAAATACATGGCGGAAACTCTCGGAAACTAAGCCACAACCCGGCAACTGCGGAATTTGACCGTTTTTAGATGTGAACCTTCGGCTTCTGAAATATGTCCTTGACATAGAAAGCACAGACGTATTTAATTAATCATTGGTCGATTTCGTGCTATAAGCAAATGTGCTGTGTGGTGTAGAGGTGGGATACTTCGCCTATGGAGCGGGAGGTCGCGGGTTGAAATCCCGCCATTCCGAGAAATCGGGTGTAGCTCAGTGCTTAGAGCGCCTACGTACTTGCCTCGCTTGTTCCCACAGCACTTTTTGACAATAAAGGGATGTCTGAACTCACGGCATTGCGACTGTGACGGATGGCATCCCTATGATTTTGCCGCATGGTGAAAGAGACGGGTTACTTCGACTTGTAATCGGAACCGCCCCGTAGGGGCATGCTCGTTTCGCTTGTTCCTGCGGCAATTTTGGTGTGGGATGGAGCAGTCTGGTTAGCTCGGCAGGCTCATAACCTGCAGGTCCTGGGTTCAAATCCCAGTCCCACTACTTGGACCGAGACTCGTCAGTTCGACCAGAGACCCCAGTTAAACAATGCTAGAGCGTCTCCTGTGACGGATACTGCCGAGTCCGGTCCGCAAATTGCTGCGTGGTGTAGAGGTGGGATACTTCGAATGCTAATCGAGAGGTCGCGGGTTGGAGTCCCGCCATTCCGAGAAATCGGGTGTAGCTCAGATGCTAGAGCGCTATGTACTTGCCTCGCTTGTTCCCGCAGCAACTTACACTTAATGGTGCAATATGATCTGGTCCGACACAGAATTGCAGAGTGCCAAGAAACTCGTCGCCGAACTGGAAGCTGAAGTGTCGGAGCTAGAGAAGCTCGAACAAGCCGACAAATTCTCAACTGCTATTAATCAACGTCGCGAGCATATTGCAAGTTTGAAGTCGGAAATCGAGACATATGACCCAGACATTCCGAAACTCGTACGCGACGAAATCGATCGCGACATAATAAAAGACCTGCGACTAGCTGTAGTTGATTGGGATAAGCTGCGTACGCTGCGACCTGATAACCCAGAATACAGCGTTTTGCTCGACTTGACAAAGAAGGTGGCGGTACACCCAGAAGGATATGACGGCCCATGTCTCTGTGGCGAATGCCAGAGCTATGGCGAACAGGAGGATGATGATGGCAGCGACTAACAAGAAAACGAAGAAATCGCACGTCTACGCTGACAAGCGTTTAGCTGGTGGATATGGTCCAAAGGCCGCAAAGCAAGACGCGGAAGCTACCTTGCGTCGTCTTGTCATGTCGTGTTTGCTATGGGAAAAGAACGCCTATTGCGACGGCGAAGAAGTGATAGGCGGTATCAAGGCATTGGTGCCGCAGGTTGATTGGCAAGCCGTCGCTGAAATCGCTATCGCAGCCAGATATGAGCAGAAGTTGCGTCATGTGCCTCTCATGATTGTTCGTGAAATGGCTCGCAACCACATGCAAGGTGTTGACTGCACCTTGGCGAACGTCTGTAATCGGCCTGACGAAATGGCCGAATTTCTTGCTATGTATTGGGCCGACAACGGCAAGAAAACGCTCCCGTCTGCTGTCAAGCGAGGTCTGGCGAAGGCTTTCGGAAAGTTCGATGAGTATCAACTGGCCAAGTATAACCAATTGGACCAGGAAGTGAAATTGCGTGACGTTCTGTTTCTGTGTCACGCTAAGCCGACTGCCGACCGCCAAGACCTCTACAAGCGGCTTGTTGCCAATGAACTAAAGACTCCAGATACCTGGGAAGTTGGCATGTCGGCGGCGAAGGATGTTGCCGAAAAACGAGCGGTGTGGGAGCGGTTGATCGAGAACAAAAAGCTTCCGGCTTTCGCATTCCTTAAGAATCTGCGAAACATGCAGGAAGTCAGCGTGTCTCGAAATGCAATAGCTCAGGCTTTTGCGAATTGCAAAGTTGATATGCTTCTGCCTATCGATTTCCTCAAGGCCCGCAAGTATGCACCTGATTGGGCCAGAGAAATCGAAGACTTGATGTATCGTTGTGCGAAGACGTGGCCGCGATTGAGCGGATTTTCGACTCTCGTCATCGACGTTTCAGGTTCTATGGGGCAAACGTTATCGAGCAAGTCTGAATTCACTAGAATGGATGCAGCCGCCGCGATGGCCGTCCTTGCGGCAGAGTGCTGCGACCATGTTTCGATCTATGCTACGGCTGGAAATGATCGCCATCACAAGCACGATACGAAAAAGGTTGAATCGCTTCGCGGTTTTGCGTTGGCTGACAAGATCTTGTATGAGAAAAACAGACTTGGTGGCGGCGGCATTTTCACCAGGCAAGTCTGTGACTTCATCAGAGGCAAGGAGGAAGCTCCTGACCGCTTGATGATTTTCAGCGATTCGCAAGACTGTGATTACCCTGACTCCGGACAACCGAAGCCGCATGGCAAGAAGAATTACATCATCGACGTTTCTTCGGAGTCGCACGGTGTCAACTACAAGGGTATTTGGACTGCCGAAATTTCCGGCTGGTCCGAACATTTCTTGAAGTTTGTCGCGATGATGGAATCCGACAATCAGCAGTAATCAAAAGGGCGGAGAATGATGTTCTCCGCCTTTTCTGTATTCACGTGCTGATTCGCCGCAGTTGATTCGGCATTTCGATACCGAATTTCACCACCAGATCGATCACATCCTGGTAGCAACAGTCTCCTGGCAGCAGCATATGATTCTCTGCCCAAGAGTCGAATATGCTTTGCAGGACTTCTTTATCTTTATCCGTCAGTTCTGGCATGGTTCATTACCTGTCGTAAGAGACGAGTGCAGCAGTGTCGGAGTTGATTTGGTTTTTCGGGCGAAGGGTAATATCAATCCGCCCGACTGGCATCTTTCCTAAACCACAGATGCGTAGAACATTCGTAGTCTTAAATGCTTCAAGGGCTTGCTCGTCAGCCGTATGGAAATAGATGACACCGCGTTCGTGGTCGATTTCTAACACTCCGGGTATTTCCATTGTATTGTCCTTTCATACGATTATAGCACAATCTGGCCATCTGGTTAATAGCTATACATCTTCGTGCTATAATTATCTATGGAACAAGGATATTACAGACTGATTGAACGTATCGACGAATCCGAAGACCGCGAGGCTGACCGGTGTGAGGTCGGAAGTCTATGGTATCTGTCGGAAGTCGAGGGTGACGAAGTAACGCTTATTCAAGGTGAAAGCACCTGGACATTTCCGCTTGAATTATTTCTGGATCGTTTTGCCTATGCTCCGGAGGGGATTAGAGAGCGGCAAGAAGAACTTTCTGACCTGATGGCGAGTTTACATGCTGTCGGCGATCGTCAAGACAATCTTATCGAGTCCGCTTCGACACCAAAACTGTTAGCTGATGGCACGCGACCCATCCAGAAGCAACCCACAAGCACAGATCTTGTTGCTATTGCGAGTCGTGCAAACCCAGCTACGGCAGCTAGGAACCTCAAGCGAGTAAAAACGGCGTTTGCGGTTACGAAGAACCAGATATCAAAACGCCACTCAGCATTGCAGACGCTAATTCAAGAGCAGGCGTTGATCTTAAAGGCGAAGACAGCCATTCTGACACGGCAGATTGAAATGGCACAGGAAGCCATCTATATGATCAACGCCTATCTCGGCCAAGATGAAGAAATCATCCGGATCAAATCCGGTGAGCCTGCACCAGAAGATGAAAAAATTGTCGTTCGGCAGCAGGTGTTGTTTATGGACGAGGAATCGGCGGCAGCCGCAGACTACGCAAAACGCGGTGGGCTCGATTTCAAAGAAGTTGGAGAGTTTGATAAGTGGATATGTGAAGAGGAACACTTGAAGCAGGTCTTGCCTGAAACCAAGGGTGTCGTCGCGATTAAGCCACGTCGTGATTCGAAGTTCTATGACGATAACCCGTTTATCAATTCCGAGTTAAACCGGCAAAACAAGTGCCTCTATATTCTGATTCGCAATGGCGACAATTTATATCGAATCTACACAACGTTGTGGGTCGATGAAGTGTTTTTGCCACGCAAGGACGAGTTTGAACATTTCTTTTACGAATCACACACAAACTGGGATACACATGAGACGGTAAGGGAACCTCTAACACCCGGATCTGCAAAATACATGCAGGCGATGGATAAGGCAGAAGCGAAGAAACGTCGTTTTTATACTGCCCTTATTATGATTCAAGGGTTGCTTGATCGAACGAAAGTATTTCATCCCCTCCCGGCTAATGAGCCAATCAACATTTGCAACCTGGAAGGCCAGAAGTACGTAACGCTTCGGTATGACGCCGAGAATTTGCTTGGAACTGGACGGCCAGACTTCAAAAAATGGTTGAATGCAGTAAATGGTGAATTAGAAGTCGGTTGCAGGATTATCGGCGAATTCGAAGGCTATTATGCTGGCAGACGCGAGTTACATGAACGGCAGGGGACCAAACATGCATATAGGCCAGCGAGCGATGGAATCTACGTAATTGACAGAAAAGTCGATGAAAGAAGTTTCAGGTTCTTGTACAAGTCAGACCACAATAACTGGCGTGGCCAGAATCCAAATGCACCGCGCGTAAGTTATTTGATCTACAAAGACGACGATTTCATCATCAATATTGATAGTGTGACCGTCGCCGATATCGAGTTTTATATTCGATCTCGAACGAATCGGCATCACTATATCAATATGATTCCGCTGCTCAAAGCTGCTCTTGCGATCAAAAAGAAAGAAGCAGAGGAAGAGGCCCCATTCCGCAAATTGTTGATTGGAGTTATTGCCGGTAAACACGATGTGTCGTTTGCGAGAGCAGAACGTAGTGTTGATACGTTGATCAAGTGGTGGAAATTCAAAACACGTGAGCACCGTGCATTGTTGTCAGAAGACGCCAAAGCGCTGCGGATGATTGTGGCTGAATTTGGCCGCAGGATGTCACTTGACAACGAAGCACTTGTGGAAGCTCACGAGCAAGCAGTAGAGAAACTCTGCGACGACAGAACTCTTGCTATCTTTTATCGTCCAGATCGGAGTTATGCGGTACTGCGGTGCGAGAACTCCGAGAATGTTTGGGTCCAAGAAGAAATTTGGAGATTGTGTGCCGATGCTCAACTTGGCATCACGCTTGCAACAACAGATGGCGAAAACATTATTCGCTTTGACTGCGGTGTGTTCGTTCGTCGT
>Ga0265297_10001231_pt1 | contig 62230 bp, 59 predicted proteins | sample Munlanlwell13791_FD_192502 | JGI IMG/M metagenome (GOLD analysis project Ga0265297, IMG submission 192502) | Leachate microbial communities from a municipal landfill in Southern Ontario, Canada - Leachate well 137-91 | ecosystem: Engineered > Solid waste > Landfill > Unclassified | place... | reverse complement strand
CGCGCCTAACGGTTCGGAGCGCTGGATAACCCGCGAGAATAAAGCGATAACCTGGACTTCCGCGGGTAACGTCCCGTTCGTTAAGCTGGAATATTACCTGGATAATGATTACGCCGGGACCAGGAAAACCATCGCCGAGAGCGTGGCTAATGTCGGCGGGGCGAATTCCTATACCTGGTATGTCCCGGATATAAAGGATTCAGAAGGGGAAGTTATTCATCCGACTACTGTCCGGGTCCGCGTTTCGGATGTCAATGACCCTGCCGCCTATGACGATTCCAACAGCGCCTTTACCGTTGATTATTATTCAGTGACCTGGGAGGTAAGGGATATGATCTCCGGACAGCACCTGACCCAGCTTAGCGTTAACGGCGCTTCGGACCAGATCGATCCTGATAGCGCAGAAGCAGATACCTGGAAGACAAGCACTATGCCTGATCTGCCGACTGTCCCATTAGGTTCGCCCGTGACTATGAAACTGCCTTCAGGTTTCTGGTCAATACTCTGGACAAAGTCAGGATACGGGGATAAACAGTCTATTTTCAACCTGAACCGGGATATGACCCTGGCTGACGGCGATAGCTGGAGAGCCGACGGCAGCGGGTTGTTATTTATGGAAACCACCGCTATCCATATATGGGAGGCGAATTCCGAGTTCTCCTACAATACGGCCAGTCTCCTTAATGGCACGCCTGATTCCCTGACAGTTAATTCCTGGCTGCAGCGTGACGGGTTCGTGGTCTCCGGCGGTGTCCAGGCGGATGTGTATATATATGACGAAGGCGAATTGATCAAGCACCTGGCCGCTCCCGGAGAAGGCGCTGTGGGGGTCAATCCCGATAGCGCGGGTTTCTTCCATATGAACTGGCAGAACACCAGCCTGGAATCCGGAAGGGTTTATACGGTCATTACCGATATTACCAACGCCAGCGGCGCGCATTTCAAGACGCCTACTTCTTTTGACGTGACTGACGTTATCAAGCTCCAGGATACGCAGGATACCGTTAACAGCGTTCTGGATAAGTCCATCAGCGAGGTCGAGACGAATATCGCGGAGATGATCACCGGATCCGGCGCCACTCCCGAGGAATTGATCGCCGCAGGCGGTATGAAGGGTGTTGTGGAGACAAGGCTTGACGAACAGACCAATTTGATCGTCGGCGGCAAGAGCAAAGAAGAGATCCTCGCCGCAGGCGGTATGGTGGGTATGTTGCAGGCGTCCTTGACCAGTTTTGAGACCCAGTCCGCCGATGCTATCACCAAACTGCAGGCCGGCGCGGACCAGGCGGTAACAGCAGGCGAGAACCTTGAGGCGACCGCCAAGAAATTCTCCTGGGGCGCCACAGCGGCCCCTGATCCTGCGTTAAGCGGGGATACTATAACGCTGCAGGTCCAGGGCCAGCCGAACTTGCTGCCTAAACTGAATATATACAGCTGGGATAATAACGCGATATATTCGGACGTGATTATGAGCCAGAGCAGGCCGGGATTCTATGTCTTTAGCTTCGCAGCGGACAGCAACTTTGCCGTAGGAAAGGCTTATACCTACCTGGTGAGCGAGCAGACCACCGGAGGCCTTGTTTCCGGATCGGGTATGGTGGAGAGCATGGGTATATCCACTGTCGCCGGACTTGCCGCAGCCGCGCCGGAAGCCGAGCGAGCCGCTAAGAAAGCCCTGGACGCCATTAAGGCGGTGGAAGCGGTGCTGGTCTCCAAGGATAATATCAATATCGCGCTTACCTTGCAGAATCTGAAGACCTCGATCGAGGCCCTGCCGGAAACATTGAACAAGCAGGGGCCGAATACCCAGTTGACCAGCGCGGTCAACCAGATCTCCGAGCAGCTTAAATCTTTTGTCGGAGCGGAAGGGGTTGACTTGAGCACTCTTCTTGATGAGAAGCTGGGGGACACCTCTACGATCAAGGAGATGCGCAATAAAACCGACACGATCAATGCCGTAGTGGATATACTGTTGAAGATAATGGAATCAAAATTCGGCGGGGTGGATTCGCCAATCGTATCCACCTCTTTGCAATCGGGCAGCGTCAAATTCAGGATCGTGGTGATCAATCCGGCCAAGACCAAGGTGCAGAAGGTCCAGGTGAAGAAATTCCTGCCGACCGAGGTCAAGCTTAAGGATATTATGGATGCCGGCGGATTGGACCTGGAATACGATTCCGAGAAGAGCATCTATTACGCCTATAAGAACGACCTGGAGCTGCAGCCCGGCGAATCGCGCGTCTTCGAGGTCGAGGTCGAAGATATCTGGCTTATACCGGCGAGCCGGCTTGAAGACTTGAAGAGGCAGGCCGCGGATATGGTCCCGCGTATGTCTAAGACCGAATACGCAGGCCGGGCCCAGGAACTGGCAAATACCGTTCCGGCTGTGATGGATGAAATAGCCCGGAACCAGGTTGATGATACGATCAGCCGCGAGCAGCATATAGGCCTTTACCGCCAGAATATGCAGACGATAAGGCGTGTTGAAGAAGAACTTGCGTCTTTGTTGAAATTGATCCAGCCGGTCAGCGGGATGAGCGCCCCGGAGATGCTCGAGAGGTCCAGGCTTAAGATCAATATGCCGGCCAAGACCACCACCTGGTTGATCATTATTATCATTATCATCTTTCTCGGCCTTTTGGCGGTAGTGTTCTTTTTCGGATGGCAGGCGCAGATGCGCGCCAGCCAGGACGCCTTAAGTTCAATGCGCGATAACGCGTTTCCGGACCAGAAGGCGGCGGATAAATCCGGGAAGGATCAAGGGCCGGATGTAAAGAAATAATTACAAAGCGGCGCAAACCTGCGGGGGCAGTTGTTGGTTCAACCGACAATAACTGCCCCCGTTTTCATTTCTCACCCGGTTTAAGCCCGCTCAAAAAAAATAACTATTTTTTATAAAATTGTGATAGAATAAAAAAGACGGAATTCTTTTATTTATAGGCGTTTATAAAAATGTTCGATGTCATATTATTAACCCCTGAAGAGAAGATCTTCGAGGGGAAAGCCGAAAGCATAAAATTACCCGGTGAGCACGGCGAGTTCGAAGTCTTGGCTTACCATAAACCGGTGATCGGCCGTTTGATCGGCGGCAGCCTGATCATTGACGGCAGGTCCTATCCGGTGCGCCGGGGTATTATCGGCTTTAATCAGAACAAGGCCACTATTATCGTGGAAAGATAGGCTTATGGACCGCAATCTGGCATTGCTTCTTATCTTTATCTTCTGTATAGCCGGGCCATGCTGGGTTTTCGGCTCCTGCGCCAGGGCAAGCATTACCGCTTTGGGCAGGAATCCCTCGTCGGCCCCGCGGATATTCACGGCGATGATCTTTGTCCTGGTTTTCGCCGAGGCTGCGGCGATCATCGCGATGCTGATCGTTTTTCAGTTGTTCTCTTAAGGCCGCCGGAAAGCGTTCGAGGCGGAAAAGGAGCTGTAAAATGGATATGTCTTTATTGTTGTCGATGATGGGGATATTCGTGCTTTTCGGCGTGATAATGTTCTTTATGTTCAAGAGCCTGGTCCATTCCCGGCTTGTGGGCCAGACAGAGCATCTTGACGCCCAGGAAGCGGCTTTGGCCAAGAAAAAAGAGGATATAGACAAACAGCTGGAAGATATAAAGCGGCAGAGCCGGGAGATCCTGGCTAATGCCCAGAAGGAAGCGGCGGAGCAAAAGGAAAAAACGGCCAAGGAGATCGAGGGGCAGAAAACGAAGATCCTGGATGCGGCTCATCAGGAGGCCAACGAAATGATCAAGCAGGCGGACAATGCCAGGCTTGCGCTTATGGCTGAAGAGAATACCAAGATAGATGAAAAGGCCACGCTTAAGGCTGTAGCCTTGCTAAAAGATACCCTGCCCGAGAATGTCCGCCGGGATATCCACGAACACTGGATCAGCGGCCTGATCGCCAACAGCTACGAAAACCTTGACCGGCTTAAGGTCCCCGAGGGGACCAAAGACGTAACGGTGATCTGCGCGTTTGAGCTTACCGGTAAACAGCGTAACGCCCTTATGGTTAAACTGAACGAAAAGCTGGGGAATGACCTTAAGATAAAAGAAGAGACCGATCCCGATCTCATCGCTGGGTTAGTGGTCAATATAGGCAGTCTTTTTCTTGACGGCAGCCTAAGGTTCAAGATAAAGGAGGAATCGCTTGGCCATCACCAAACAGGCTGAGAATCCCGAGCAGGCGAAATTCGCGGTGCATGAGCTGGGGACTATTGCCTCGGTGCGCGAATGTATCCTGAAGGTTAAAGGATTGGCCTCCTGCATTAACGGGCAGATCGTGGAGTTCGAGCAGGGCGGCAAGGGCATTGTTTTCGGTTTCAACGCCGATGAGATCCAGGTGTTGGTGTTGAATACCCAGGCTCCGCTGCACGTGGGCGAGAAGGTACTGAGCAAAGGCGAGTTTTTGCATTTGCCGGTAGGGGATAAGTTCCTGGGAAGGATCGTCAACGGCTTATGCGAGCCGGTTGACGGACAGGGCCCGATAGAGGCCGGCGATAATTTTCCCGTATTCATCGACGCCCCGGGCGTAATGGACAGGGCTCCGGTCAAAGAAACGCTGGAGACAGGGGCCTTGCTTTTGGACGCGGTGATCCCGATCGCCAAAGGCCAGAGGCAGCTTTTGATCGGCGACCGCCTTACCGGAAAGACCACCGTGGCCATCGACGCTATCATCAACCAGCAGGGCCGGGATGTGGTATGTATTTATTGTTGTATCGGCAAAACCAATTCCAGCCTGATAAAACTCCTGAACCTGTTCAATGAAAAAGGGGTAATGCCTTATACCATTGTGGTCAGCGCCGTGGCCTCCGTCCCTATGGGGGAACAATACCTCGCGCCTTATACCGCCTGTATGCTGGGCGAGTATTTTATGAAAAAAGGCAAGGATGTCCTGCTGATCCATGACGATCTGACTAAGCACGCCTGGGTATACCGCCAGATATCCCTTTTGCTGGAACGCGCCCCTGGCCGGGAGGCTTATCCGGGAGATATATTTTATATCCATTCGCAATTAATGGAGCGCGCGGGGTACCTTAAACCGGAATTGGGCGGCGGGTCGATGACCTTTCTGCCTATCGTCGAGATACTTCAGGGCGATGTCACCGGTTATGTATCGTCGAATCTTATCTCTATGACCGACGGGCAGATCTATTTTTCGACCACGCTCTTCAATAAAGGCGTAAGGCCGGCGATCGATTTCGGGCTTTCTGTCTCGCGTATCGGGAATAAGGCGCAGTGGCCGGCGATGAAGGCGTTGAGCGGCCAGCTCAGGCTGGAATACCTGCAGTATCAGGAGCTCCTGCAGATGACCCAGCTGCGCACTACCGGCCTTTCCAAAGACGCGGAGGACCGGATGAAGCGCGGCCAGGCGATAACCCAGCTTTTGATCCAGGATAAGAACAATCCTATATCCATGGAGGCGGAGGTTATGTATCTGTTTGCCCTGAGCATGGGCGTCTTAGACAGTCTTTCCCCGCAGGACTTCAAGCGTTTCAAGAATGAGTTCGTCAAACTGGTGCAGAAGGAGTTCCCTGATCTTTTCGGCGAGATACGCAAAACGCTGGTGCTTAATGATACTTCTATAGAAATGCTCTATGAAGCCCTGAACCATTATTTCGCGCAGACATAGATGAAACTTCTCTCGGCGATAAAAAAAGACATGGAATTCAACGCCAACCTCTATAATCTGCTGGAGGTGCTTAAAGAGATCGCCATAGCGCAGTACCGCATCCTGGAAAAGAAGGTCAAGAAATTCGACGATATATACGCAGCCCTGGATTCGATCCAGGCGATGTTCAAAATAAGCGAATCCAAACATCCGATATTGAACACGGCGGATAAACAGCCGGGGATCATCGCCTTGACCTCCGACGCCGGACTGTTGGGCGGGCTGAATATGAGCGTGATGTCCCAGGCGATAAAAGAGGGCGAGCGGGTCAAAGGCAAGCTCTATATAATCGGGGAAAAAGGCGAGATGTACGCCAAAGAAAGCGGGTTGCCGTATGTTACATTCAAGGGCGTCTCTGATGAGACCAAGGTAGCCCAGGCGCAGGAGTTAAGGGATTATATTTTTAAGGAGGCGCTCAACGGCAGGATCGGGGAACTTAAGATAGTTTATCCGCAGGCCCTTTCGATAGTCTCGCAGCAGGTCAAGATCCAGCAACTCATCCCTTTTGCCTCTTTATCCGCTACGGCAATAAGGAAGAAAGAGACTGTTGTTCCTGCGTCCGTGATCCTGGAATCGCCGGTTGATGATATAGTGGAATATTGCACCTATTTGCTGCTGGGATATAATTTTCTCCAGGTTTTCAATATGGCCCGTCTTGCGGAATTATCCGCGAGGTTCATTCACCTGGAGAGCAGTAAGACCAAGATCGAACAGTTGAACAAGGATCTCCGGCTGCAGTATTTCCGGCAGCGGCATGAATTAGTCGATAAGAATATGAGGGAGTTGTTCGCGGCCAGGTTGGCTTTTAAATAGCATCAAGACCCGGTCTTGCAACCTTATGATAGGCAACGTGTTGCAAGACCGGGTCTTGAAAGCAAAATAAAATATGGAAAAAACGCAAATAAAGCAGGGAAAGATCATCGCGGTCCAGGGGCCGGTAGTGGATGTCTGGTTTGAGAATGAGGTGGATATCCCGGCGATATACGATAACGTGAATACCAAGACCGTGGACGGCAAACGAGTGGTCCTGGAGGTCGCAGAACATCTCTGCGGTAATATCGCCAGGTGCATCGCTATTAATTCCACTTATAACCTTCAGCGTAACGCCGAGGCCTATCCCACCGGCGAGACTATCCAGATCCCCGCCGGAGATTCCATATACGGCCGGATCATTAATGTCTGGGGCGACGCCATCGACCAGAAAGGGGAGATCCCTGCGGGTGAAAGGATGCCTATACGCCCCCAGAGGGGCGGGCAGCATTTATCGAGTAAAGAAAAGGTCGAGAAGTTCGAGGTTCTGGAGACCGGGATAAAGATCATCGACCTGTTGTTTCCCCTGGTCAAAGGGTCCAAGAACGGGATCCTCGGAGGCGCGGCCCTGGGCAAGAGTATCCTTACCCTTGAGGTTATCCATAATATCGTCCAGAAGCACAGCGGAGCCTGCGTTTTCGTCGGAGCCGGGGAGCGTATGCGCGAAGGCAACGAGCTTTATTATGAGCTGGAACGCCGGAATATCCTCTCGAAGACGGTTATGATCTTCGGCCAGATGAACGAGCCTCCGGGAGCGCGTTTTGAAGTGGCCTTCAGCGGGGTGACCCTGGCTGAATCCATACAGCGCAAGAAACAGGATGTGCTTTTGTTCGTGGATAATATCTTCCGTTTTCTGCAGGCCGGCTCGGAGATTTCCAGCCTCTTAGGCAGACTTCCTTCGGAGACCGGTTATCAGCCGACATTGATCTCCGAGGCCAGCGCGTTCCACGAGCGGATATGCTCTTCCAAAGAAACAGGGAGCTCCATTACCTCGGTGGAAGCGGTTTATATCCCGGCCGACGACCTTACCGACCCGGCCGTAGTCACTATATTCAGCTTTTTGGATTCTTTGATGGTCCTTTCCCGGCAGAGGATACAGCTCGGGCTTTATCCGGCGATCGACCCGTTATTGTCCTCCAGCGCAAACCTTGACCCGGATATCGTCGGGGCGCATCATTACCAGGTTTCCCAGGATGTTATCCGCACGCTGCAGCGCTATGAAGAACTGCGGCGCATTGTTATGGTCATCGGTATCGACGAATTGTCCGCGGGGGACAGGATAATTTATGAGCGCGCGCGCAAGCTGCAGAATTTCCTTACGCAGCCGTTCTTTGTGGCCGAGGCTTATACAGGTAAACACGGCGAATACGTCACTATACAGCAGACCGTTGACGGCTGTGAAAAGATCATCGCCGGCCATTTTGACAGGAAGCCGGAAGGCGAATTTTACATGATCGGGGTGGCATAAAGGGGGGACAAACTATGGAAAAAAGTCCAAAGCGCATAGGCGAGATATTGATCTCCAAGGGCTATATTACCGAGGCACAGCTGCATGATTCGCTGATGGAGCAGAAGATAAACGCGGACTTCCTGGGCAAGATACTTATCGGCAAGGGGGTGATCAACGACCGCCAGCTGATCGAGGCGCTTTCCGAGCAATTCAATATGCCGATCGTGGACCTGAAGACCGAATATATCGATATGGACCTGGCCCGCAAGTTCTCATCGTCTTTGATCGTGGACCATAAATGTTTTCCTTTGCGCCAGGATGATTACACGGTGACAGTGGCTATCCTAAATCCTTTGAACGTGGTGCCGATCAGCAAGATGGAAGAAGAGGCAAGCCCCAGAAAGCTCGAGCTTGTCCTGGCCAGCGAAGCTGACCTGAATGGCGCGATAAAACAATTACGCGAGCATATCAGCCAGAGCATCCGGGGTTTATTGAAAAAGAACCATTTGGAAGGGAATAAATAGTGACTAAGATCGACCTGGTCTTCTACGACATTTTTCATAACACCGGCAGGTTGAATAAAGATGCCCTCAGCCGGTTCGTAAAAGAGGCGGAGGATACCCGTCAGCCTTTGTTCTATGTCCTGCTTAAGAATAATCTTATTTCCGAGCAGGAGGCGATGAACATCATCTCCGAAAGGCTGAAGACCCCGCAACTTGACCTTAAGGCGATAACCGTGGATAAGGCGGTGATCGAGCGCGTGCCTTTCAAGATCGCCTATTATTACAAATTCTTCCCGGTGAAGATCGTTGACCGGTTGATCTCTATCGCCGTAGCCTATCCCCCGGATATAAAGATCCAGGATGAGATCCGGACCCAGTTGGGCATGGATATTGAAATGGTGATCTCCAGCGCTGATGATATCCTGGACAGCCTGAACAAGTATTACGGCCTGGCTTCGGAGACCGTGGGAAAGATGTCCAAGGGGCAGATCCAGGAAGCGTCAGCCGCGGATCAGGGCCAGCCGGAGGAAAGATTGGAGGATATCGAGAAGCTGGCGGAGGATGCCTCGGTAATAAAACTGGTGAACCAGCTGATCCTGGAGGCGTTCAAGAAACGCGCCACAGATATCCATATCGAGCCGTACCGCGACAGCGTGAGCGTGCGTTACCGCATAGACGGCATACTTTACGACACCAATGTCCCCGCCGGTATCCACGGTTTTATCTCCGCCATAATCTCGCGTATCAAGATTATGTCCAATCTGAATATCGTCGAGCGCCGGCTTCCGCAGGACGGAAGGGCGGTAGTCAAGGTAGCTGACCAGATATTGGACCTGAGGATCTCGACCATACCTACGCCTTTCGGCGAAAGCGTGGTGCTCCGTATCCTGCCGGTGAAGATGCTTTTTAACCTGGAAAAACTGGGTCTGGCCAAGCGGGACCTTAAGATCTTCGAAGAGACTATTTTAAAACCGCACGGGATAATTATGGTAACCGGGCCAACGGGAAGCGGAAAAACCACTACGTTGTACGCCTGTTTGACCAGGATCAATACCAACGACCGCAAGATCATCACCATCGAGGACCCGATCGAATACGAGATGTCCGGGATAACCCAGATACAGGTGCAGCCGGGGATCGGGCTGGATTTCTCAAGGGGGCTGCGCAGCATACTGCGGCATGACCCGGATGTGATCATGGTCGGCGAGGTGCGCGACCTGGAGACCGCGGAGATCGCTATCCGTGTAGCTTTGACCGGCCACCTTGTTTTTTCCACTTTGCATACCAATGACGCAGCCAGCGGGATCACCCGTCTTATAGATATAGGCCTTGAGCCTTATCTGGTGGCGTCCAGCGTCGAGGCGTTTATCGCTCAGCGACTGATCAGGCTTATATGCCCGGCTTGTAAATATGAGGATACCGCTGCGCCGAAGGAATTAAAAGAGATAATCGCTTTTGAAACCGGCAAGAAAGTTTCCGATATCAAGATCTTTCGCGGTAAAGGCTGCGCTAACTGCAATTTTACCGGTTTTCTGGGCAGGACCGCTATATATGAAATGCTGCTGATAGATAATATGATGAAAGAGCTGATCCTTAAAAAAAGCTCGGCCAGCCAGATCAAGAAAGCGGCTATAGCCAGAGGCATGCGGACCCTGCGACAGGATGGCTGGCAGAAGATCCTTGCCGGACTGACCACACCGGAAGAGGTGATGAAAGCCACTGCCGCCGAGGAGCGCGAAGATGAGGGCATAAATACAGGAGGGATCGCTGTGGGACTGGATGAGGAAAAACCCCTGGAAGAGGTGGTGATCAACAAGAGGATTTACCACCGGTTAAAGAGCAAGGTCGATATACATTACAAGGTCTTTAATACTAAGGATGAACACGGAAAACGAGTGCCGGTCCCGGAGGTGAATTCGGTCACCCGGGATATTTCGGCCGGCGGCCTGGTCTTTTTCGCCGAACAGTCGTTTCCCGCGGGGGTGGTCCTGGAGTTAAAGATCGACCTGCCTGAAACGGACGAACCGATAAATTGCTTAGCCCGCGTGATCCGGGTGGATGAGCTGGAAGAGAACAGGAAATATGATGTTGCGGTATGCTTCCTGGACCTGACCGGAGCCCAGCGCCGCAGCCTGGATAAATACGTGGGTAATTCAATTGCCAACGAATAGGGGTCTTGCATATGCCAACTTACCGATATAAAGCGAAGAACGGTCCGGTCGAAGAAGTGGAGTCCAGTATAGAAGCCCAGTCCGAGAAAGAGGCGATAGAAAAGATCAGCCGGATGGGTTATGTTCCTATTTATATCGCGCAGAACGCTGATCCGGTCCAGGCACAGGCCGGTTTTAACCGGGGAAAGGGGCAGGGCGTCAGGTCCCGGGATATCACTATATTTACCCGCCAGATGGCCAGTCTTTTGAAGGCCGGTGTGCCTATACTCAGGGCTTTGAGCATTATCGCCGAACAATTGGATAAATCACAGTTTAAGACGATAATATATAATATCTACAGGTCGGTGAAAGAAGGGACTTGTTTTTCGGCGATTTTGGCGGGATATCCGGCTGTTTTTTCTTCGTTCTACGTGGCGATGATAAATACCGGGGAGAACAGCGGCGCGCTTCCGGAGATACTTTTGCGCATAGCCGATTACCGGGAAAAACAGGAGGAGATGGTCTCGCGGCTGCGCATGGCCCTGGCTTATCCGGTACTTATGTTCTTTGTGGGGATGGGAACGGTGGTCTTTATGCTGGTCTTTGTCTTTCCCCGGCTTATGGGCGTATACGCGAATATGGGCCAAAGCCTGCCTCTGCCTACCCGGATATTGATATCCATAAGCGATTTTTCCCGCCATTGGGGAGGATGGCTGATATTGCTGGCGATAATTCTGTTCTTCATAGTCAAACAAAGGTTGCGTTCCTCTGCCGGGAAAATGGCTTTCAGCGGCCTGGTCCTGCGGCTTCCGGTAATAGGCCCGTTGATATTAAAAGCAGAACTGGCGCGTTTTGCCCGGACGCTGGAATTGCTGCTGCGCAGCGGCTTGCCGATATTAAAGGCGATCAACATAACCGTTCCTACCTTGGAGAATGAGGTGGTCAAGGGCCAGTTATCCCAAAGCCATAAGAGCCTGGAACAGGGAGGCTCGTTTTGCGCCAGCCTTAAGCATTCCCGGATAATTCCCCCGTTTATGATTAATCTTATCAGCGTGGGCGAGGAATCGGGGAGGATCGACGACTCCCTCAGGGAGATAGCCGGGGCTTACGAGAAGGATACCGAAGAGGCGTTGAGGGTGATGAACAATCTCCTTGAGCCGGTGATGATCCTGGGGATGGGGCTGGTCGTGGGTTTTATCGTTATGGCCATGCTTCTGCCCATATTTGAAATGAATACTATGTTGCAATAAATTCGTGAAAATGCCTTTTACCGATATCCCCGTCCGTAAGATGCTCAAGAACAGTATCCTTTTTTTAGCCGCATTGTTCATTTTATCTGAGCCGCAACCGGCGGCCTGCCAGCAATGGCAGGAGATAAAAGGGGACCATTTCATTGTTTATCATTCTTATCCGCAGGATGCACGTTCATCCAATAAGTCCCGTATAGAGGATTTCGGCAAAGAAGTAGCGCGCCGGGCTGAGATCTATTATGGCAGGATCGCCATTGACTTGGGCTATCCGCGTTATTCGGAATTCTGGACCTGGGACAAGCGGGTAAAGATCTATCTTTATCCCGACAAGGATTCTTTCATAAAGGCCAGCAGCCAGCCTTACTGGTCCGAAGGCATGGCCGATTACACAAATAAAAAGATCCTGGGTTTTTACGGCAGCAGGGGTTTTCTGTATTCGGTATTGCCGCATGAGATCGCGCATCTTATCTTCCGCGATTTTGTCGGGTTCAAAAGCGATATCCCTCTCTGGCTGGATGAGGGGGTGGCCCAATGGGAAGAAGAGAAGAAGAGGGGGGAATTAAGCGCTTACGCCAGGGACTTGCTGAACAAGAATTCTTTTCTCTCTCTGGAAGATATGATGGGGCTGGATGTCCGGCATATAGTGACCAAGGATAATGTGTATATGCGCCAATCGCGCTCTTTAAAAGGCGAACCGGTGGTAATGTTCCTTACCGGGGAAATACTGGTGAACACTTATTATATCCAGGCTGCTTCTCTGGCCGGGTTTATGATCAATAAATACGGCTCGGAATCTTTTGCCGAATTCTGCCGCCAGCTGCGCGACGGCAAGGAGGTTAAGGATGCGATACTCTCGGTCTATTATACGCATATCCGCAGCCTTGAGGAGTTCGAGGACGAGTGGGTGAAGTATGTCGCTGAAAGCGGGTGATCTTTAAAATGGAGGCGAAGATGTCATATTCTAAAAAAGGGTTTACTTTGATCGAGCTTATGCTGGTGGTTATGATTATCGGCGCGCTGGCGGCAATGGTTATGCCCAGGTTTACCGGCAGGGGCGAACAGGCCCGGACGACAGCTGCCAAGGTGGATATTCAATCCAACATTGCCACAGCCCTGAAGCTTTATGAACTGGATAACGGGGAATTCCCCACTAACGAAGAAGGCTTGGGCGCCTTGTTGAACAAGCCCGCCAGCTCCAATACCTGGCATGGGCCGTATCTGGAGAAGAAGCCCGTCGACCCCTGGGGCAGGGAATATAAATACAGATATCCCGGAGAGCACCGGACCAACGATTACGACCTTTATTCATTAGGCAGGGACGGGATTGAGAGCAGCGATGACGTCAATAACTGGGAATAAAAGATCGCGGGGTTTCACCCTGGTGGAGATAATGGTCACAGCCGCGGTCCTGTCTTTCGGACTGGTCTGCGTGTACCAGGCTTTGTTCATTTGCCTGGATACGTTTAAATACTGCGATAATTATTTGAACGCCCTGCCGCAGGCGAACGAAAAAATGTGGCTTGCCCGGGACGCGTTGGAGTCATCGGGTCCGGATGCCATATTGGAGACTGAAGGTAATTTTACCGTCGGCAAGAAGGATTTTGAATTGGATTTAAGTTATTTTCTGGCAGATGAAAGCGAATATCTGTATCAGGTAACCCAGGATGTCAAATGGAAAGCCGGTATAAGGGGCGTCGGGTTTTCCCGGACCGCCTATGCGAGATATGACCAGAACAAGACAAAATAATAAGAGGGGTTTCACCCTTATCGAATTGCTGGTCGTCTGCGGGATGATGGCGGTGATCTCCCTGGTGATCCATTCGACACTTTTCAGCGGAATAAGGCTGTGGCAGCGGATGGATACGCTTAAGGTCAACGAAGACCTGAATATATTCCTGGAGAGATTTGCCGCGGATATAGCCAACAGCTTTGAATTCACCGGCATCGGTTTTACCGGGCAACAGGACAGCCTGACTATTCCGGCATTGGTCAAAAGTCCTATCGCGCGGATAAATATCCCCGGCAAAGTCGTTTACGCGTATGATCGGCAGAACAAGGTGTTGACCAGGAGCCAGATGGATTATTCCCAGAGCTACCTGGATGTCCGTGTAACTCCGGATCATGCGTTAACCGGGATAAATTCCTGTAAATTCAGTTACCGCGTTTTCGATAAGCAGAAAAAAGAATATTCCTGGAGCGAGGAGAACACGGCGGACAGGCTTCCTGACGCGGTCCGGATGGAGTTGGGGCTGGGTTCGGGGTCCGGGGGATATGCGTTCAATAAAACAGTGAGTATTCCGGTCAGCGGGGAGTTGAAAGAATGAGCAGGGGCATATTGGGCCCGGGGCGCAGGCCCCGGCAGGGAAATAAAGGCTTGATATTGATCGTCGCGCTCTGGTCATTGTGCATTCTTTCCGCCTTTGCCGTGATCATCGGTTATCAGGTCAGGCAGAAGCTGGTCCTGATAAAAAGGCTTGAGGAGCGCGGTAAATTGCATCTTATAGCCCAGGCGGGCATGATCAAGGCCGCCGTGGAATTGAGGAAGGAAGACGAAAAAGATTATGACGCCCTGAACGACCCTTGGTGCGATAATCCCGGCGCCTTTCGCAACGTCGCGATGTCCGACGGGGTATTCGATATCTATTATGACTATACGGACTCCGGTTCAGGCGAGGTGCGCAGGCGCTACGGAATGGTCGATGAAGAAAGCAGGGTGAACATAAACGCCGTTGATTTTAAGGTCTTGAAACGGCTTTTTTATTTAGCCCTGAACGCGGATGAATCCGACGCCGAAGGCCTGGCTGCCTCGGTTATGGATTGGCGCGACGCAGACAGCAGCCTGATCCTTTCCGACAGGAGCGCGGAAGACAGCTTTTACCGTTCCGGGATATATCCTTATGAATCCAAAGACGCCGGATTACAGGTCCTGGAGGAATTGCTTCTTGTGCGGGGATTCAATGAAAATATCTTTGAGAAAATAAAAGCTTATATTACAATTTATAGCAGCGGCAAGGTCAACATCAATACCGCGCCTAAGACGGTATTAATGGCTCTGGGCATAGATGCGAATGTGGCGGAGAATATAATGTTTTTTCGCGCGGGGAAGGACGGAATAAACCTGACCGCGGATGATAACTATTTCGAGAGTATCGGCAATATCGTCCCTGAATTGAGCCGGAATTACAGTATGACGGTAAATCAAATAGCCGCGCTTAGTTCCGTGGTAACGCAGTCGATAACTGTCCGCTCGAGTGTCTTCAGGGGCAAAAGCCGGGCCAGGCTTAACAGCCGCAGGGATACGAATGAGATCGATTTCGTGATCGACCGGTCGGGCCGGGTTTTATACTGCAGGGAAGGATAAAAGATGTCCAATGGTCCAATGAGGAATATAAAGAGCCCTTTCGGGGCGAAGATCCGCGAGGTGGTCGGCATAGATTTCAGCGTCAATACCCTGAGACTATGTTTTATGCGGATGAGCCGGCAGAAGAAAGAGCTGGTCAGCGTCAAGATCGTGCCGACGACCGGTCTGGCTGACGCCGATATCGTCAAGGCTATACTTGATTTTTACTCCGGAACTAAAGCCAGGGCCCCTGAGATCATCACTGTGATCTCATCCCAGGTGGTGATCACCAAGAATATTGAAGTCCCGTCGGTCAATCCCCAGGAAATAAAGGAGATCATCAGCCTGCAGGCGGGACGGCATACCCCTTATTCGCGCGAAGAGGTCATCGTCGATCATATCGATATCGGCGTTTATAAGAAAAATTACACCAAGATACTTATGGTCATCATTAATTCCAAGATAGTCCGGAAACAGCTGGAGATGCTGGAAAAGGCCGGGTTAAGGATAAAAAAAGTGCTCTTTGCCCCGGAGGGGCTGGCCTGGGCGTCAAACAGGATATTGAGGCTGGAATCGCACAGCGCTCCTGTGGGGCTCATCCATATCGATTCGGATTTTACCGATTTCAATGTTATTCTTAAAGGCAGGGTAATATTCGTCAGGTCTATACCTATCGGCAGGCAGCATCTGGTCAGCGATAACGAGAAAAGCCTGGTCAAGTTCAGCGAAGAGGTGCGTAAATCCCTGGAGGCATATCAGAACGAGGATATAGAGCGCAATGTAGAAAGGCTCTTTATCTCGGGCGCGGTAGAAGGGGTCGCGGACTTTGAGAATATCCTGGGGGAGGCGTTCGGCCTGCCGGTAAAGGTCGTCTCTTACGCGAAAGGCATAGTGTCTTCACCGGCTGTCCAGGATTTCATCGCGAAAGAAAAGGATTATTCTTTATTCAGCCTGATCTGCGGGCTCTTGGCCTGCGATGAAGTAAAAGTCAACCTTATTCCGGAGGAATTGAAATTAAAGCAGGTCTTGGAACAGCGGGGAAGGGATCTTGCTCTGGTGGGGATGCTTTTCCTGGCAGCGTTCACGCTGGTTTTCTTTATTATGTTGACCAGGATATATTTTAAAGGCGCTTACCTGAACGTGTTGAACGATAAATACCTATCGTTGAACAAGGATACGCTTAAGCTGGAAAAGGAACTGGTCGGCATAAATACCATGCGCAAGTATTTTTCCGGTCAGGGAAGCCTGCTGGAAGTGATCCGGGAATTATCCCAGATCATGCCGGAAGACCTGGAATTCAGCGATATCCGGGCTGACGAGCAGGGCAGGCTGACCACAAAAGGTACGGCATTATCGATGTCTACGGTATTTTCCTTTGTCGACAGCATGGCCAAATCGAAATATTTTAAAGAAGTCAAGACCAAATATACCACCAAAAGGAAAGAGGCGGGCAAGGATATCGTCGATTTTGAGATCAATTGCCTGTTGAAGAAAGTGGCGGGGCATTGATGATGAAAAAGATACAGGATATATACGCGTTCCTGGCGCATCTGCCTAAGCGCGATAAAATGAAGTTTTACGCCGCGGGGATATTTGTCCTGATGGCTTTGTTCGACCGGCTGATAATCGCCCCTATTTCCTCAAAGTTGCAGTCTTTGGATAAGCAGATAACGGAGAAAGAGGCGGCAATAAAGGTGGATCTGCGCATATTGGGAGAGAAAGAGCGCATTGAGCTGGAAAGCGCCCAATATAGGTCTTTCTTTACCAAGGAGGGCTCGGCCGAGGAGGAGATGTCTTCCTTAATGAAGGAGGTGGAGACCCTGGCTAATAAATCCACGGTTTATCTTTTGGATATGAAGCCCGGTACGGTCAAGCAGAGCGCTACCTCCAAGGAATACACGGTTACCCTGAATTGCGAGGGCGAGCTTAGGCGCCTTATCGAATTCATTTACGCGATTGAAACATCCAAGAAGCTCCTGAAGACCGAAAAAATGCAGATCTCGGTTAAATCCAAAGAAAGCGATACCTTGAAATGCAGCCTTTTGATATCAAAAATAATTCTGTTAAAGTCCGAATAATATGCTATAATCAGTAATCGGCCTGAGGAAGCTATTGACTTGAGCCGGGAAATAACATATAATGGATCCAAAAGAAGTTAATTAAGGAGGTGACAAGATTGGTTTTAGTCGTTGAGAAGAAGAAAAAAATAATCGATAGTTTTAAAGGACATAATCAGGATACCGGATCAGCGCAGGTGCAGATAGCGCTTTTGACTGAGAGGATCAATCTTTTAACTGATCATTTCAAGCTTCATAAGAAAGATTTCCATTCCCGCCGCGGGCTCTTGGTCCTGGTCGGGAAACGCCGCCGGCTTCTTAATTATTTTAAGAAGAAAGACAGCACTAAATACCAGGAACTCCTGGACAAACTTAATCTGAGGAAATAGCTGCCATACCTTTATATCCTCGCCAACAGAGCACATCAAGAAGCCTTAGAAAGAATAGGATGATTATGAAAGAAAACGCGAAGAGCATTAAATTCGGGGACCAGGATTTCAATCTTAAAACAGGTAAGGTGGCTAAACAGGCCAATGGTTCGGTCGTGGTGGAATACGGCGGTACCGTTGTGTTGGTCACTGCCTGCGTGTCCGCTAAGATCAGGGAAGGCCAGGATTTCTTTCCTTTGACCGTGGAATACCAGGAAAAGACATATGCCGCGGGAAGGATCCCCGGCGGTTTCTTTAAGCGTGAAGGCAAGCCGTCGGAGAATGAGATATTGACATCCCGGCTTATCGACAGGCCTATCCGTCCGCTTTTTCCTAAAGGTTTTTTGAACGAGGTTCAGATAGTGGCCCTGGTTTTGTCCAGCGACGCGGAAAATGACCCGGATATAATGGCCGTTAACGGCGCGTCAGCCGCCCTTTGCATTTCCGATATACCGTTCGCCGGGCCGATAGGCTGCTGCCGGGTAGCCAGGAATGAATCGGGATTTATCCTGAATCCCACCTATGCCCAGACCAGCGTTTCCGACCTTGATTTGATCGTGGTAGCCAATAAAAAAGGCGTGGTCATGCTGGAATCAAAGTGTAAAGAGGTCTCGGAAGAGGTCTACTTTGACGCGGTTAAATTCGCGTATGAACATATACAGGATATTATCCGTTTTCAGGAAGAATTCGCCAAGGAATTCGGCAAAGCCAAGATCGAACCGGCGTATAAAAAGATCGACCCGGCATTGATGGAAAAGGTCCAGGGCCTGGCAATGGAGCGTTTACGCCAGGTTTATAAGTTAACCAAGAAAGAGGACCGGGAAGACGGTATAGAGCTTTTATCGAAAGAGCTGCAGGCTTCTCTGACCGCCGAGGGCTTTTCGGACCTGGATATAAAAACGGCTTTGGTTGAAGTTGAAGAAGCGGAAGTGCGCAAAATGATCGTGGACGATAAGGTGCGCGTCGACGGGCGCGGTTTCGAAGAGATCCGGCCGATAAGCTGTGAGGCGTCGTTCCTGCCGCGCACCCATGGCTCCGCGCTTTTTACCCGCGGACAGACCCAGAGCCTGGCAGTGATCACGCTGGGTACCGGAGATGACGAGCAGATGATCGAATCCCTGGAAGGGGAGAAATACAAGAATTTTATGCTGCATTACTGTTTTCCGCCTTTCAGCGTTGGCGAGACCAAGCCTATGCGCGGTCCCGGACGCCGGGAGATCGGGCACGGCGCTCTGGCTGAACGGGCCTTGTTGGCTGTAATGCCCACTAAAGAGCAATTCCCTTATACTGTAAGGGTTGTTTCCGAGATACTGGAATCAAACGGGTCTTCGAGCATGGCCACGGTATGCGCGGCCAGTCTTTCCTTGATGGACGCGGGCGTACCGATCAAAGAACCGGTAAGCGGCATAGCTATGGGCCTGGTCAAGGAGGGGAATAAAGCGGTCATCCTGACCGATATCGCCGGAGTGGAAGATCATTTCGGGGATATGGACTTTAAGGTCGCCGGGACCAAGACCGGCATGACCGCGGTGCAGCTGGACCTTAAGATCGACGGCATAGACCTGGAGCTGCTCAAGAACGCTTTGTCCCAGGCCAAAAAAGCCAGGTTTTTCATCCTGGATAAGATTACCGCGTGCCTTGAAAAGCCGCGCAGCGCCTTATCGGTGTACGCGCCCAGGATCGATAAGATAAAGATCAATACCGAGAAGATCGGCGCGGTCATCGGTCCGGGCGGAAAGACCATTAAGCAGATCATCGCGGCCACCGGCGCCAGCATCGATATAGATGATGACGGAACTGTTTTGGTCGCTTCCAACGACGTGAATAAATCCCAGGCCGCTATTTCGATGATCAAGGCGATCACCGACGATGTGGAAGTGGGCAGGATATATCCGGCGAAAGTCAAGAGGGTCACTACCTTCGGGGCTTTTTGCGAGATAGCGCCGGGTAAAGAGGGACTGGTCCACGTTTCGGAATTGGCGGAGAAATTCGTCAAGGATGTGAACAGCGTGGTAAAGGTCGGAGATGAATTCAAAGTGAAGGTGGTTGAGATAGATGAATTAGGCAGGATCAACCTCAGCAAGAAAAAAGCAGAAGAAACCGACAAAAAGTGAAAGAGAAGAGGATCAATGAGTTTAAAGGCATTCTTCTTGTTGCCGCAGGGCTTATTGTTCTAGCCAGCCTTTTATCTTTTGACCCTAATGATCTCGGTTTCCATTCTTCGCACCCCAATGTCCCCCCGCATAATTTGATCAGGACTTTCGGCGCCTATCTGGGTTGGATAATAATCTTTTTTTTCGGCAGATGGGCCTGTTTTATCATGCAGTTGTTTCTGCTCTGGGCAGGGATAAAGCTCTTCAGGAATGACCCCCCCTATTTAAGTATCCCCCGGATGATCGGACTGGGACTTTTGGCTGTTTCCTGCGGTTCGCTTATTGGTTTGATCATCATAAAAGACGCCTCGGTAAGCTTCTACCACGCCGGTTTTTTGGGTTTCATTATCTCGCGGTTCATTAATAACTATTTCGGGCAGCTCGGCGGGTATATCCTTTTTATCACACTTATACTTTTGTCGTTGGCGCTGGTGACCGAGATAATGATCTCCACGTTTCTGGTGAATTCGGTGGATAAGGCTAAACTCGTGTTTGTTCCTTTCTGGAAGAAAAGATCCGAAAGCCAGGGGTTGATCAAAAAGATCATCTCAGGGAAAAAAGCGCTTCGGGATAAGATCATAAAGCCCCGGATCGCCGAGGTTAAGCCCGTTGACCTCGCTGAAGAGGCGATAGAAAAGCCGGGTATCATAAAACCGAAAGTGAAGATCAAGGCCGAAACGGATAAGCCCGCTTCTGAAAACCCTAAGCCTAGACCCAAAGAGGTGTTGATCGGGGATTATCGTTTGCCCGGATTGGACCTTTTGGATTCGCCGCCGCCTTTAGAGGCCAGGCAGATAAAAGAGGACTTGACCAATAATGCCCGTGTCCTGCAGGATACGCTGGAGGATTTTGGGATCGCGGTCAAGGTCACGGATATCGAGCGCGGGCCGATAATAACCCGGTATGAACTCGAGCCTGCTCCCGGGGTCAAGCTTAACCGCATAGTCGCTTTAGGCGATGATATCGCTTTGGCGATGAAGGCGCAGTCGGTCAGGATCGTGGCTCCTATTCCGGGCAAGGCTAGGGTCGGGGTGGAGGTTCCCAATATGCAAAGCACCCTGGTCTACCTAAAAGAGTTGCTTGCCGCGAAGGAGTTCCAGGACGCGAAGTCAAAATTGACTATTTCACTGGGTAAGGATATTGCCGGCGCTCCGGTGGTCGGCTATCTGGACCAGATGCCGCATCTTTTAATAGCCGGGACTACCGGAGCGGGTAAGACCGTATGCGTCAATTCAGTGATCCTATCCTTGCTTTGGAAGTGTTCCCCCAATGAACTCAAGATGGTGATGATCGACCCGAAAATGGTGGAGCTGGCGCCTTTTAACGGACTGCCGCATTTACTTTGCCCTGTGGTTACCGAATCCAAAAAAGCCGCCGGGGTATTGAATTGGGTGGTCAATGAAATGGAGCATAGATATCGCCTTCTGGCTGAAGCCGGGGCGCGCAATATTATCGCCTACAATGAAAAACAGCCTAAGGAGTGGATGCCTTATATAGTCGTTTTGATCGATGAATTCGCCGATCTGATGATGGTCGCCCGCGACCAGGTTGAAAGCGCGGTTACCCGTCTGGCCCAGCTTTCCCGGGCAGTGGGGATCCACCTGGTTTTAGCTACCCAGAGGCCGTCTGTCGACGTAATAACCGGCGTTATCAAGGCAAATCTTCCGGCGCGCATCTCTTTTAAAGTCGCTTCCAAGGTTGATTCCAGGACAGTCTTGGATATGAACGGAGCGGATAAACTGCTGGGCAGAGGGGATATGCTTTTTCTCAAGCCTCAGGACGCGAAGATTGTCCGCGCGCAGGGCGCTTTGGTCACGGATAAGGAGATTGAAAGAGTAGTCGATTTTATAAAGGCGCAGGCTGAACCGGTATATAATGAAGAGGTATTAAAAGATCCGTCCAGATCAGGCAGCGTGAGCACCGAGAAAGACGATCTCTATGACGAGGCGGTCCGGGTGGTCATCGAGAGCAATCAGGCGTCTGTTTCGATATTGCAGAGAAGGATGCGCCTTGGTTATACCCGCGCCGCCCGGATGATCGATATGATGGAAGAGGACGGTATTGTAGGCCCTTACGAGGGAAGCAAGCCCAGGAGGCTGCTGGTGGATCGGGATGAGTGGCTGAAGAATCAGGTTATGCCGGGCAAACAAGCAGGTTAATTATGGAATCGGTTGGCGCGAAGCTCAAGAAAAAAAGGCTGGAACAGGGTATATCCATTGAAGACGTCCATAATAAGACCAAGATCCACCTGGATATACTTAAATCCATAGAAGACGATGATTTTGTCAATCTCAATCCGATATATATAAAAGGCTTCCTTAAACTGTATTGCCAATGCCTCGGCGTAAGCCCTGAAGATTATATCCCTTGTTATAAAGAAGCAAGGGTGACGATCAAGCCGTCTGATCCGGAAGGTAAAAAAGACCGCGGTTATCTTAAACAATCATCCGGGGCGGAAAAAGCGTTCAATCTTAGGTTGATCGTATCGATCGTATCTTTTATAATCCTTATATTCCTGGTTATAGGCCTGTTTAATCTTGTAAGATCTACGGCTGCCCGGATTTCCGGATGGTCGAAGAAAAATAAAGCGACCGTGCATGCCAGGGTGAAACCAGCAAGGAAACCGGCGCAAGCGGCCAAGTCTAAGCCCGCAGCTGTGAGCCCGGCGGCCAAAGCTAAATTCCAGGGAAGCATCGCTTTTAATAACAGCGCGGATTCGGAATTAAGGGCCGGTTTGCACGCGCTTGAAGATTGCTGGGTGCAGGCAAAGATCGACGGCAAAACCGTTTTCCAGAGCATCCTGAAAAAAGGCAGGGATGAAAATTGGAAAGCGAAAGATAAGATCGAACTGCTCTTGGGTTCTGCCGGAGGGGTGCGCCTGGAAGTAAACGGCAAGGTCATCCCCACTTTGGGCAGGAGGGACCAGGTCCTAAAAGATATCGTTATTACCAAGAACGGCCTTAAGATCGGACGTTGATGGCAAAGGCCCGGATCGGGATATTAAGCTTGGGCTGTACGCGCAACCTGGTTGATTCAGAAGGGATGCTTGGCAGGCTGAATTTGTCCGGATATCCCATCGTGGATATAGATAAAGCGGATATAGCCATAGTTAATACCTGTGCTTTCATTCAGGACGCTAAATCCGAATCCATCGACGCGATCCTGGACCTGATCGAATTAAAAAGATCCGGCCGTTTAAGAAAGATCATTGTTTGCGGCTGCCTCAGCCAGCGCTACGCGGATAAATTACGCTCTGAATTGCCGGAAGTGGACGCTTTTGTCGGCAGGGTGCGCCTTAGCCCGGATAAATCCAGGTTCAGCCTTACTCCCGGGCATTACGCGTATCTTAAGATATGCGAAGGCTGCATAAATAACTGCAGTTATTGTATAATCCCTAAGATCAAACCGGATTTTGAGAGCCTTTCTCCTGCGGATATACTGAAAAAAGTCCGGGAGTGGAATTCCCAAAAGCTATCGGAGATCAATATAATCGGCCAGGATATCACCGGTTACGGGTTAGGGCCGAAAAATAAATCAGGATTGACCGCTCTTTTAAAGAAGATCGTCCGGGATGCCGGTTCGATCGGCTGGATACGGCTGCTGTATTTATATCCCAGCAGGATAGACGACGACCTCTTAGAGTTTATCAGGGACAATCCCCGGGTCTGCAAATACATCGATATGCCGTTGCAGCATATCAATGACCGGGTATTGAAACTGATGAATCGGGGCACAGCCAGAAAAGATATGGAACGGCTGGTCGCCCGGATCCGCAAGACTATTCCGGATGTCGCCTTGAGGACTTGTTTTATTGTGGGTTTTCCCTCGGAAACAGATAAGGAGTTCGAGGAACTCCTGGAATTCTGCCGCGAGATGAAATTTGAAAGATTAGGGGCTTTTGCATTTTCCCGGGAAGAAGGCACGCCTGCTTATAAACTGCCGGGACAGGTCCCGGCCAGGGTCAAGGAAGAGCGCTTTAACAGGATAATGACGGCCCAGCAGGAAATATCCTGTCAGGTAAACCGGAAGTTCCTGGGCAGGGCCATTGATGTGCTGGTAGAAGAGAAAAAAGACGATTGCTATCTCGGGCGCAGCCAATATGACGCGCCGGAAGTGGACGGCCTTGTGTACATAAGGTCAAAAGAAAAATTAAGGCCGGGAGAGTTTGTAAGGGTAAAAATAACAGATACGCTGGAATATGATCTAACGGGAGAGGTAATTAATGAACATCGCCAATAAAATAACTATGTTCAGGATAGCGCTTACATTTGTGTTTATGATATTTCTATCTTTTCAGGGCCTTTGGCCAAAGATAATAAGCCTTTTGGTTTTTATCTGCGCGGCAGTATCCGATTACCTGGACGGCAGGATCGCCCGTAAGCGGAATATGTCCACGGATTTCGGCAAGCTGATGGATCCTATCGCCGATAAGATACTGGTCCTGGCGGCGTTCGCGGCTTTTGTGCAGATGCAGCTGATCAAGGATTGGATGTTTATGATTATCGTGTCCCGCGAGATACTGATAACTTCTTTCCGGCTGTTCGCATTGAACAAAAGCAAGGTTCTGTCCGCCGGTAAGATGGGCAAGCACAAGACATTCTCCCAGATGGTTATTATATTCCTGATCCTGGGTTTTATAGTTTTTAAGGAAGTAATGCTTAATGTCTCTACCTGGAATCCGGCCTGGGAAAAATTCTTCCGCCAGGGGATCGATGTCTTTATGTGGTTTATCGTCGGCCTGACCATATATTCCGGATTTTCCTACCTCTGGGATAACCGCAAGGTCATTGCCAATATCTAAAGATGCGTAATTTCCTGATCAAGACAGTTGCTACTTTTTTCGGGGCGGGATATCTGCCTTTGGTCCCCGGGACATTCGGCAGCATCGCCGGGGTCGCGGTGTATTTCCTGGTAAAGGATAACCCGGCGTTGTTTATCGGCGCCATATCTTTGTTTTTATTCCTGGGATTCTGGCTCAGCGGTTATACTGAAAAGATATATGGACGGAAGGACCCGCAGGTCGTGGTCATTGATGAAGTGGCGGGAATGCTTTTAAGCTTATTATTCGTTCCTTTCAGCCCCTGGGCGGTTATCATCGGATTTGTCCTTTTCCGCATATTGGATACCCTTAAGCCTTATCCCGCCGGAAAGCTGCAGCAGCTGCATGGCAGCGTAGGCATAATGACCGATGATATTGTCGCCGGAATTTATGCCAATTTTATCCTTCAAATCGTATTCCGCCTCTTGAAATAGGGGACGGTTCCTCGTTCTCTAATCTATTATCCCCCTTGAACTTACAAACACGTCATTGCCAAAATGAATTCAGTTTCTTGTAAATAGGCTGTTTCTATCATAATATACCAAAAGAGTTACCTGATTAGTGAGCATTAACAACTGTTCCCTAAGGGTAATGTTTGCAGGGCTTCATAGATCGGGCCAAGCGGGGTTAGTGTGCTTCTGAAAAGCGTGAGTTTATTCGCGGTAAATTCATGTTTTTCGTTCTTTAGTTTGTTATTCAAACCGGCTATTCCGCCAACCAGGGCTTGTTGATTAAAGCAGGAGCGGTTCCTGGCCAGGGTTATATGCGCGGAAAAAGGCTGTGTTTTCGCAGGGATGCCTATCTTTGTCAATCCGTCTTCCAGATCCGCGGCGATTTTTTTTAGCGGGAGTTCTCCCTGATCAATCCCTAACCAGATTATGCGCGGGGCATTTATTCCCGGGAATGCGTCAAGCAAGGCCAGGCTTATTATAAAAGAACAATTATTATCAGCGGTTTCTTTTAGTAGGGAAGCGGTTTGATCTGATTGCTCCGCGTTGATCTCTCCGAGGAATTTCAGGGTAAGGTGGATATTCTGTGGTTTAACCCATTTCATATCAGCCTGGCAGGTTTTTAACTTATTCTGTATGCGGCTTAAATATTCCTTGATCTCCGCAGGCAGCTCTATCGCTATAAATGCTCTCATATCCTTGTAGACGTTGTACGCAACCCGTTGTGAGTAAAGTAATTACAAATAAATGTTTTCATTAGTTTCGAGCTTGCGATTTACCTCATAAAACATTTATTTGTAAACCTAATATTATCAGGAAGTTAGCTACAACGTCTACGTAGTAAATGAAGGGCGGCCAGGGCTGATTGACGCTGGATCAGGCTGCGGTTTCCTTTAAAGCAATATTGATTGCAGATATATCCGTTCTTGAAAGTTACCGCGATAAAGACAGTGCCTATTGGTTTGATTTTGGTTCCGCCGGAAGGCCCGGCAATGCCGGTGATCCCGATACCATAATCGGTTTTAGCGATACGGCGCACAGCGTGTGCCATTGCCTCGGCAACTTCCTGGGAAACCGCGCCGTGTTTTTTGATCAAAGCCAGGGGAATGCCCAGGATATCGTGTTTTGCCTGGTTGCTGTAAACTACTGCCCCGAGCTTAAAATACTTCGAGCTGCCTGGTAAAGAGGTGAGCAGGAAGGAGAAAAGCCCTCCGGTGCAGGATTCGGCTACAGATAAGGTCTTGCGGTTTTTGATCAGGTATTTATTTGTTTGCCGGATAATAGTTTCCATGGGATTATTATAGGTATTTTTAAAGCCCTTGACAAGAAAAGAGTTTTAGTTTATACTTAAGCACATTAAATCTTCAGGGCCAGGTGTGATTCCTGACCGGCGGTCGCGCAAAGGCGCACACCAATCCATCAATTATAGGTCTTGGTGTTATAGCCCGCGAGCAGGCGCTTAAATTTCAGCGCTCGCAGATCCGGTGTGATTCCGGGGCCGATGGTGCAGCAGAAGCAGCATACCGTCCGGTGCCGGTTCGGACGGGTATAACGCTGAATGTCGACACCCAATCTAAGATGTCAGATTGGTGTCTTGCTTCTGCGCGATAGTCCAGATGGAAGAAGATGGATAAAATAAACTATGCCCGAAGATTGCCTTCGGGCTTATTATTTTATGGAGGGATATGTTCAATTCGACCGCGGAAATAATAGAGGATCTTAAAAAAGGGCTGATGGTCATTATCGTCGATGACGAGGACCGCGAAAATGAAGGCGACCTGATCATGTCCGCTTCTTTCGCCAAGCCTGAGTACATAAATTTCATGGCCAAATACGGCCGCGGTCTGATCTGTGTGCCGATGGAAGAAGAACGGCTTAATCAGCTTAAGCTGGATCCGATGCAGGCTAACAAGAAAGACCCGTTTTCGACTGCCTGGATGATCTCTGTGGATGCCGCCTCAGGGGTTACCACCGGGATATCCGCTTTTGACCGGGCGCATACCATTGAAACCCTGATCAATCCGTCCGCAAAGCCGGAAGAACTTTCCAAACCCGGGCATATTTTCCCGTTAAAGGCCCGCAAGGGTGGGGTCTTGGTCCGGGCAGGCCATACCGAGGCTTCCGTGGATATGATGCGGATAGCCGGATTATACCCGGCGGCGGTGATCTGCGAGATAATGAACGATGACGGGTCTATGGCCAGGCTTCCTCAGTTGCGGGAGTTTGCCCAGAAGCATAAATTGAAGATCGGCTCTATCGCCAATCTTATAGAATACCGCAGGCGCTCGGAAAAATTGATCGAGCGTGTTTCCGAAGTGAACCTGCCCACGGAATGCGGAAACTATAAATTGATCCTTTACCGCGACCTGACCAACGGCCAGACCCATGTAGCTTTGATTATGGGAGAGTGGTCTCAGGAATCGCTTCTGGTCAGGGTGCATTCGGAATGCCTTACCGGAGATGTTTTTAGTTCTTTGCGCTGTGATTGCGGCCGGCAGCTGAAAAAGGCTATGCAGATGATCGACAAAGAGAAAAAAGGCATTGTCCTGTATATGAAACAGGAAGGCCGGGGCATAGGCCTGGAGGCTAAGATCAGGGCCTACGGGTTGCAGGAGCAGGGCCTGGATACTGTAGAGGCTAATCAGGCCTTGGGTTACGAGCCCGATCTGCGGGATTACGGGATAGGCGCGCAGATACTGGCTGAACTGGGGGTAAAGAATATACGGTTGATGACCAATAATCCCCGCAAGATCGTAGGGTTGGAAGGATACGGGCTCAAAGTGGTGGAGCGTGTTCCGCTGGAGATCGAGCCTAACCAGAATAATTACATATATCTGAAGACCAAAAAAGAGAAAATGGGGCATAAGTTGGATATTTAATGGGTGTTGTGTTTCTATGATTTACACCCGGCGCAATAGCACCCGGCGTTATTTGAATACGCCGGTATCCGCCTTGTGGCGGAGAATATGTGCCGGTGTGGTATTTGACGAGTGGCACCCGGTGCAATCGGAATATGCACCGGTGTGGTATACGTATACCAGGAGGAGTGAAAAATGGCAAAGGAAATAACAGGAAGTCTGGTTTCAAAAGGGAAGAAATTCGCAGTTGTCGCTTCCAGGTTCAATGATTTTATGACCAAGGAGCTTGTTGCCGGTTGCCTGGATACCCTGGTCAGGCACGGAGTGGAAGACAATGATATCACTGTTGCCTGGGTCCCCGGGGCTTTTGAGATACCTACCGCGGCACAGAAAATGGCGGAGGCCAAGTCTTATGACGCAGTGATCTGTTTGGGGACGGTGATCCGCGGATCGACCCCGCATTTTGATTTTATCGCTTCAGAAGCGGCGAAAGGGATAGCCAAGGTCTCTATGGATAATTCCCTGCCGGTTATCTTCGGTTTGATCACCGCTGACACTATTGAGCAAGCGGTCGAGCGTTCAGGTTCCAAGGACGGCAATAAGGGGCGGGATGCCGCGCTATCCGCCATCGAGATGGTCAATCTTTTAAGCCAGATAAAATAAAATGAGAAAACGCAGCCTTTCAAGAGAACTAGCCCTGCAGGTCCTTTACCAGATCGATATCACCAAGGAGCGTTATGACGCGACCCTTGAGAATTTCTGGAAGATGGACCATGAAAAGGATATCAGCGACGAAATAAAAGCCTTCACCGAGGGTCTGGTCAAGGGGGTGTCGGAGCATATCAAGGTGATTGACGATAAGATCGCCGGGTACGCGACTAACTGGGAACTTACCCGTATGGCGGTGGTGGACAGGAATATATTGCGCATGGCGGGTTTTGAATTGATCTTCCGCAAAGACATCCCTCCCAAGGTGTCCATAAATGAAGCGGTGGATCTGGCCAAGAAATATTCCGGGGACGCTTCAGGCAAATTCGTTAACGGTATACTGGATAAGATAAAATCCGAAAGACCTGAATGAGATCCGCCGACCTGCACACCCATACCAATTACTCCGACGGCACTGCCACTCCGGAAGAATTGATCGCTGAAGCTGTCAAGGCCGGGTTGTCCGCTGTAGCCATTACCGACCATGATACGGTCGAGGGGGTGGAAAGGGCTATCGCGGCAAGCGCCGGCGGACAGGTAGAGGTCTTGCCGGGGATCGAGTTGACCTCTGAGCATGAGGGGCTGGAGATACATCTCCTGGGATATCTGTTGGATCATAGGGATAAAAGCCTGCTGGAGAGACTTCAGCTCTTGAAAAAAAACCGGGTCGACCGGATATACCGGATCTGCGATAAATTAAAGGCGCTGGGATTGAGCCTTGCCCCGGAAAAGGTCTTCGATCTTTCGGCAATAGGCACGGTCGGCAGGTTGCACGTCGCCCAGGCGATGGTCAAAGAGGGGTTGGTTAATTCCACCTATGAGGCCTTCAATAAATACATAGGCGATAAATGCCCCGCTTATGTGGCTAATTTTAAATTATCCCCGCAGGAGGCTATAGGTTTGATCCTTAAGTTCTCCGGCATCCCCGTGCTGGCGCATCCGTATTCCATGGGAAGGGACGACCTGATTCCCAGGTTCGCCGAATACGGGCTTATGGGGCTGGAGGTCTATTACCTGGAACATACCAGATCAATGGTCGATTCTTACCTGCATACAGCAAAGAAATTGAACCTTTTGGTCACCGGCGGCTCGGATTATCACGGCAAGTCGAAACCCAATGTTTATATGGGCGCGATGAAGATACCTTATGAGCTGGTCGAAAAATTAAAAGAGGCGAAAGCCAGAGCGGATTGAAATGTTAAAAGACCATTCTTACTATATGAAAATGGCGCTGGGATTGGCGCTGAAGGCCAAAGGCAGGACTTCGCCTAATCCCCTTGTAGGCGCATTGGTGGTGAAGAACAATAAGGTGGTCGGCGGAGGGTATCACGAGAAGGCCGGGCTTTCCCACGCCGAGTTGGTCGCTTTGAATGAAGCGGGTCCGGCGGCCAGGGGGGCCACTTTATACGTTACCCTGGAACCCTGCGCGCATTACGGCAGGACCCCGCCTTGCGGGGATGAGATAATAAGAAGCGGGATAAAGCATGCGGTCGTTGCCATGGTCGATCCCAATCCCCTGGTCAACGGCAAAGGCATAGCCATACTAAAACAGAATAATATAAAGGTCGAGCTGGGGATCCTGGGAGAGGAAGCTGAACGGATAAATGAGGTTTATATAAAGAGCATCACCAAAAAGCTGCCGTTCGTTACGGTAAAGGTCGCCGAATCGTTGGACGGAAAGATCGCTACCAGGAACGGGGATTCCAAATGGATAACCTGCGATAAATCCAGGTCCTACGCGCATAAAATACGCCAGGATTACGACGCCATAATGGTCGGAGTGAATACCGTATTGCGGGATGATCCCAAGCTGGATACGTGGTTCTCAAAACGCCGGCCGGTAAAGGTGGTAGTGGACAGCCAGTTAAGCACCCCGCCGGACGCCAATATTTTTTCAGCCCAGGGCAAGGTTTTGATCATTACCCTGCCGGCAAAACCCGGGCAAGAGACCGAGAACCGCAAGAGCCTGGCGGAAAAGGCAAAGATACTGGAGGTGAAGGAAAGATCCGGGCAGATCAATCTTAAGGATATGATGAAAAAATTGGCCCTGCTTAATATCACCAATATACTGGTGGAGGGCGGGGGGACATTGATCGGCTCATTGTTCGATGAAGGGCTGGTGGATAAGGTGCTGTTTTTCATCAGCCCCAAGATAATCGGCGGCAAAGAAGCCCCGACATCGGTGATGGGCCGGGGGATCGGCCGCATAGATAACGCGATCAGGCTTAAGGATATAAGATACCGCCATATCGCCGAAGATGTGCTGATCGAAGGTTATATAAAATAATGTTTACCGGCATAATCGAGGAACTGGGCAGGGTCAGCGATATCTCCAAGCGGGGCAATGTCAGTTTCCTGACCGTCGAGACCGGCATTGTCTGGCAGGACAGCCGGATAGGCGATAGTATAGCCGTCAACGGGGTGTGCCTTACGGTGGTAAAGATCGACAAAGGCAGGTTAAGTTTTGAGGTGATGCCGCAGACGATGAAAAATACCTGTCTCTGCGGTTTGCGCATTAGCGAAGCGGTTAATCTGGAGCGCAGTCTTAAGGTAGGCGAGAGATTGTCCGGGCATTTTGTGCTTGGCCATATAGACTGCGTCGGCCTGATCCGAAGGAAGAGTTATGTGGAGAATAACCTTTGTTTCGCTATAGCCATACCCGTTGAGCAAACAAGGTATGTCTTGCCTAAAGGCTCGATCGCGATCGACGGGATCAGCCTGACCGTCGTTTCCAGAAGATCGAACCTGGTGAGCGTATATGTAATACCGCACACTTTGAAGAATACGACCTTGAACATTAAAGGGCCTTCGGATAAGGTGAACATAGAGTTGGACATACTGGCAAAAAAGGCGGATGTCCTTTCCTGAAACTTCTGATATTGCCAATTCTGAAAAAGTCTGTTATACTATCACATCACGGGGCGTGGCTCAGTTTGGCTAGAGCGCAACGTTCGGGACGTTGAGGTCACAGGTTCAAGTCCTGTCGCCCCGATAAATGAGCGCATAACTTACGGAACCCCGTAAGGGGTGACGTAAGTTATATGCGCGAATTTATCCCGCCGTGCGCGGCAAATATATTTGCCGCATCTTGAGAGGCGGGATATTATCCTCATCGCTACGCGTTTATTGTAGAGGTGGGGATTTTTTTTGGCCGGAACCTATTTTCTCGTTTCTTTTGCTCCTGATCTGTGGTAAAATTTAACTGCAATGAGCGCGTTCCGGCCGGGATTTTCTAGCCATCCCGCGTCGGGAGAAATGGAATTTGATTATGACCCAGAGAGCGCATCTGTATTACAGCGGAAAAGTGCAGGGTGTCGGGTTTCGTTACACCGTCAGGGATATCGCCGGCCGTTTGGGCGTCCGGGGGTGGGTCAAGAATCTGCCTGACAGCCGGGTGGAGCTTTTGGCCGAAGCCGAAGAGGCGGACCTTAAGCAATTCCTGGATAACATAAAAGAATGCTTCTTTCGGTATATCCGAGAAGTAGATATAAGCTGGGAACCTGCCGCGGATGACGTTAAGGATTTCAATATAAAATTCTAATATGCATAGCAAGATCAGGCAAGAGATGGAAGAGCTCAAGGCGCAGATCCGGCGCCATGCGGAGCTTTACTATAAATTTTCCAAGCCCAGTATATCCGACAAGGAATACGACGACCTCTTGCGCAGGCTGCGCGAGATGGAGGAGAGATATCCCCGGTACCGCACGCCTGATTCCCCGACCGTAAAGTTAGGCAGGAATACCTTAGAAGAATTCGCCGCTGTAAAGCACCGTCAGCGGATGCTTTCTCTTGATAATACCTATTCGTTCGAAGAATTGCAAAAGTGGCATGAACGGGTGTTGAGGGGGCTTGATGGACAGCGGCCGGAATTCGTTGCTGAGCTGAAAATAGACGGTTTGAGCGCCAATCTCACTTACGAAAACGGCAGATTGGTCCGTGGGGCTACCCGCGGCGACGGCCAGACCGGAGAGGACGTGACTGCAAATATCCTGACCATTAAAGATATCCCCGGGCATCTTTCCGGCAAGGCGCTTCCCGGGCGGATTGAGATCCGCGGAGAGGTGTATATGGATTTGGTTGATTTTCGCAAGATGAATGAACAGCGCTCGGATAACGGCGAGGATGTTTTTGCCAATCCGCGTAATGCCGCGTCCGGATCGCTTAAGTTGCTCGATCCGACGGAAGTGGCTCGGCGCAGGCTTGCCTTTTTCGGGCACTCGCTCGGCGACCACCAGGACGGGATCATAACCGATCAGATGGGTTTTTTCGATAAACTCAAAAGTTGGGGCGTGCGCGTCAATCCTAATACGCGCTTATGCCGCAGTTTTTCCGAGGTGCTGGATTTTTGCGGTTCGTGGCAGGACAAACGGGATTCCCTGCCCTATGAGATCGACGGGATAGTGATCAAGGTGAACAGCTTTGAACAGCAGGCCGCGCTCGGCGAGACCGGGAAAAATCCGCGTTGGGCGATCGCCTACAAATTCCCCGCCAGGCAGGCTACTACGGAAGTCCTGGATATCAAGATAAACGTGGGCCGTACCGGGGTGATCACCCCGACTGCGGAACTGAGAGATGTGGAATGCGCAGGGGTGGTCATTAAGAACGCGACCCTGCACAACTTTGACGAGATCAAACGACTGGACATAAAAGTAGGCGACCGTGTGTTGATCGAAAGAGCAGGCGATGTTATTCCGAAAGTGGTCAAGGTGGTGGAACATCTTGGAAAAGCTGAATACAAGATGCCTACTGAATGTCCGTCGTGCAAGGGCAGGATCGTAAAAGAAAAAGAAGATGATGTAGCGTACCGTTGCGTCAACCCTTTCTGCCCCGCGCAGTTGGAAAGAGGGATCTTGCATTTTGCCTCTCGCTTGGCAATGGATATAGAAGGCCTGGGCGAGGTTGTGGTCAGTCAGATGGTAAGCCTTGGCCTGGTCCGCAGGCTGGATGATATATACGGATTGAAACCCGAAGACCTGGCAAGGCTTGATTTATTCAAGGACAAAAAAATAAACAATCTTCTTGCCGCCATTAAGGCCAGTAAAAAAAAGCCTTTATCAAGGTTGGTCTATGGCCTGGGAATACGCCATGTGGGAGAGAAGGCCGCTTATATCCTGGCGCAGCGGTTTGGGACACTGGATGATCTGATCGCGGCGAAAAAAGAGGAGCTTGAGCGGATATATGAAGTCGGCCCGGCGATCGCTGCTTCGTTGGTTGATTATTTTTCCCGGAAAGAGACTCAAGGATTGATCAAGGGTTTTCGTGAGTCCGGACTTAATTTTAAGGAAGAGAAGGCCCTTTTGACTAACACCCCTTTTTCCGGCAAGAGCGTTGTTTTTACCGGCGAATTGAGAGGCCTTAGCCGGAATCAGGCTGAAGAGCTGGTCCGCGGCCTGGGCGGTAATCCGTCTTCCAGCGTGAGCAGGGCCACGGATTTTGTAGTTGCCGGTAAAGGCCCTGGCTCGAAATACGCCAAGGCTGAAAAATTGGGGGTAAGGATAATCACCGATGAAGAATTCAGGGGGATGATCGAATGAATAAGATGAACGAAAGACTGAAGCGGTTCAGGGGCGGGCATAGGATAGCAAGCCTTTTTCTTTTTCTGTTTGTCGGGATGTTTTTTATCGCCGGCCTTTCCGGATGCGAGTCTTTTTCCCGTAAGTTTACCCGCCACAAGAAAGAGCCTCTGAAACCTGAAGAGATGGTCCTTGAGCCTCAGCAGTATAACAACGATCAAAGGAGCAAAGAGGAGATCTATCGGGAATATTGCCTATACTGGGAAAGCTGGCAGAACGAATTCATTGATTCCTTGACCTCTGATACCCCCAACCGGAAGAGGCAGGCGGATAATCTGAAAGAAGCGATAAAAAACCTTATGGCTATGCGGGATATGCTTGATCAGCAAAGGCAGGATTTGTTGGGGGCGTATATCACGAAATTGCTGGATCTGGAAACGGCGATATCCATGGATATTTATAACGCGTCCATACCCCAGCACCGGATGAGGGCTGAAAAGTTGAAACGGGATATCCTGCGGATTTTCTCGTATCACCGGATCAAGGATTATGTGCGATGATACTTGAACGGATCACCGTCGGGTCTATGGATGTCAATTGTTACGTGCTTGCCTCGGGAGAAGGCGCTAAGGCTGTGATAATCGATCCCGGGGATGATGAGCAAAAGATCCGCGCCGCGCTCAAGAGGCATAACCTTTCCGCCGGGATGGTGATCAATACTCACGGGCATTTCGATCATATCGGCGCGGATGACGCCTTCGGGGTGCCGGTATATATACACGAGCTGGATGCCGCGATGTTGCGGGACCCAAAACTGAATTTTTCGGTTTTTCTGTCCGGTGCGGTCAAGGTTGCAGCCCAGGTTAGAACAGTTAAAGACAAGGACCTGATCGGCCTTGATGGCGTGGAGTTGGAGGTAATGCATACGCCCGGGCATTCTGCCGGCGGTATTTCCCTTTTGCTCAGGAAGCCGCAGGAGAAAGTGGTCTTTACCGGGGATACCCTTTTTTATCAGGGCGTAGGACGGACGGATCTGGGCGGAGACGCCGGTCTGCTTTTTGAAGGGATAAAGGAGAAACTTTTTACCCTGCCGGGTGATACAGCGGTGTATCCCGGGCACGGGCCTTTTTCAACTATCGGCCGCGAGAAGATAAATTATTAACCCAAGACCCGGTCTTGAAAGTGGTTGATATGGATGAACTTATAGAGTCATTCTTGAATTATCTTTCAGTGGAACGGGGGTTGTCCAAGAATACTATAATATCCTATAGGGATGATCTGGTAACTTATTCGGGATTTTTAAAGTCGCTTGGTTTAGACGCCTTCTCTAAAGCCAACCGCAGTGCGGTAACGGATTTTATGTTCTTTCAGAAGGATAAAGGCCTGGCGCCTAATTCCATCGCCCGCAGGCTGGCGGCGATAAGGATGTTTCACCGTTTTCTGGTCAGGGAAAGGGTGCTGAAAAATGATCCTACCAGCCTGGTGGATTCCCCTAAACTATGGCAGAAGATACCGGAGACATTATCGGTAAATGAAGCCGAGGCGTTGATCTCTCAGCCTAACCTGCGCGACGACCAGGGGATAAGGGACAGGGCGATATTAGAGACTATGTACGCCACCGGGATGCGCGTATCCGAGGTGGTAAATCTAAGAATAGATAATGTGAACAAGGAAGTCGGTTTTTTGCGATGTATCGGCAAAGGTAATAAGGAGCGGATCATTCCCCTGGGGAAAAAAGCGGTCATCAGCCTGGAAAGGTATATCTCCTCAAGCCGGCGGAACTTGCTTAAGAAAAAAGAATCGGAATTCTTGTTCTTGAACCGTTTTGGCAAGAAGATATCGCGGCAATCTTTGTGGAAGATCGTCAAACTTTATTCCCGTATGGCCGGTATAAAGAAGCCGATGAAGCCGCATATCCTCAGGCATTCCTTTGCAACTCACTTGCTGGAAAGAGGGGCTGACCTGCGCTCGGTGCAGGAGATGCTGGGCCATTCCAATATTTCGACCACCCAGATCTATACGCATATAAATAAGGACAGGCTTAAGTCAATACACCGGATGTATCATCCCCGGCCGTAATGAAATATCCTATGGAAAAATATCTTAAAAAGCTTTCTCAAGAACTGCAGGATGTGATGGCATTGGCCGGAGAACTCGCCGGCAATCGCGGGGCTCGGGCTTATCTGGTAGGGGGATTTGTCCGCGATCTGCTTTTGGGAGTGGATAACCTTGACCTGGATATTGCCCTCGAAGGGGACGGCATAAGATTCGCCGAGGCTTTTGCTAAAAGAATGAATGCCCAGGTTGTCTGCCATAAAAGGTTCGGGACCGCTAAGGTCAATATAAGCCATCTTCTGAAAGTGGATATCGCTTCCACCAGGAAAGAATCATATCCGCATCCCGCGAGCCTTCCTTTGGTGGAAAGAGGGTTGTTGGAAGACGACCTGATCCGCAGGGATTTCACCATCAATACCCTGGCTATCAGCTTGAACCGCCAGGATTTCGGCAGGCTGCTGGATGTGTTCGACGGAAAGCGCGATATCAGGCATAAGTTTATACGCATACTCCATGACGCCAGTTTTGTGGATGACCCTACCAGGATATTGCGGGCGATCCGCTTTGAGCAGAGGTATGGTTTCAGGATAGAGCCGCATACGATGTCCTGCTTGAGGAAAGCCTTGAAGCAGGATATGCTTGATGTTGTCCAACCGCAGCGTTTGCGCCAGGAGTTGGTCCTGATGCTGAGCGAAAAGGAGCCCTGGAAGCCGATCAGAAGGATGCAGGAAATAACCGGGCTGGATTTTCTGGACCCGGGATTGGCGTTTTCAAAGGACACCCTTGATTTATTTCGCAGCGCCGGCAGGCAGATACGCTGGTTTGAATCGAATTTCCCCCGGCGCAGGCGGCTGGATGCCTGGCTGATATATCTTATGACTTTGCTGGGCGGATCAAGCGAAGCCGTTACCAGCCGGATCTGCCGCAAGTTTGTTTTCTCCAAAGGTGAGGAAAAAAGGATCGCCAGCTTTGTTTCCCTTAAAGCCGATATACTGGCCAAGTTGAGCAGAAAAAAACTCCTGCCCAGCGATGTCTTCCATATGTTGGAGTCCTTGAGTTACGAGGCCATACTTTTAATAAAGGCCTGCTGCCGGGATAGGCTGGCGCAGAGGCGCATCGAAGATTTTTTCCATAAGTATAACGGGACCAACCTTTCGGTGGGCGGCCGGCATTTGAAAGACCTGGGGTTTGTTCCCGGGCCGCATTTTCAGAAGATCTTCCGCGAGCTTTTAAACGAAAAATTGAACGGCCGGCTGAAAGGCAGGGAAGATGAGATGAGATTCCTTAAAAAGTTAAAGAAGGATAAATAGAAAGGGGCTGTTTAATGCCGAGAAAAGAAAAGGTGCAGGATGCGATCCAGAAAGAGGTGTGTTCCATAATCCAGAAGGAATTAAAGGATCCCAGGCTGGGGTTTATCACCATTACCGAAGTGGATATAAGCGATGATCTGCGCAATGCCAAGATATTTTACAGCGTGCTGGGCGATGAGGCCCAGGCCAAAAAGACACAGGAAGCCCTGGATAGCGCGCTGGGTCTCATCCGCACCCTGATCGCCGAGAGGATCCAGCTGCGTTTTGCCCCGGAGATCATCTTCAGGCAGGACAGGTCGGCCCAGTACAGCATGCGTATTCAGGAAGTGCTGGACCAGATCAAGGAGATGGACAGCCGCAAGGATGAAGAGAAAGAGGCGAAAGATGAGTCTTAAGAAAGCGGTTGAAATGATCAGGAGGAACAATAAATTCCTGATTGCCACGCATTCCAATATGGACGGCGACGCCATAGGGGCGCAGATGGCGTTTTACCTCCTGTTAAAGAAGCTAAAGAAGACCTCGGTTATGTTCACTGACGAACCCGTTCCAGAAGAATATTCGTTCCTGCCGGGGTTAGCCGCGATCAAAAGGTTCCGGATGAATATGCCCGCGCCGGAATTCGATTGTTTTGTCGCTTTGGATTGCTCAGACCTTAAACGGACCGGCCAGGTCCAGTCGTTGAATGGCGGTAATAAGCAGGTGCTTAATATCGACCACCATATCAGCAACGCCGGTTTTGGCAAAGTGAACTGGGTCGAGCCTGAGGCCGCGTGTTCCTGCCAGATGGTTTACCGGTTATATAAAGAGATGCGCGTGCGCATAGATAAATCCGAGGCTTTATTCTTATACGTCGGGTTGCTCACCGATACCGGTTCATTCAGGTATTCAAACACGGATCCTTCGACCCATCTGATGGCCGCGGAGCTTATTTCCCGAGGCATCGATGTCGCCGGGGTTTATAAGCATATCTACGGGAGCATCCCGCTTGAAGACCTGAAGCTTTTGACCGTGATATTGCCGAAAATGCGGACAATGAATGACGGCAAGGTCATCTGGTTCGATATCCCCGGGGTGCTGTTGAAAAAGCATAGGAATATTTCTTTTGACCTGTCGGAGAGTATCTTGAGTTTCGGCCGCACCTTGAAGGGGGTGGAGGTGGTTGCCCTTTTCAAGGAGAACCTGAAATCGAGCGGAGAGGTCCGGGTGAATTTCCGGTCCCAGGGCAAGATCGACGTCAATAAGATCGCCGGTTACTTCGGCGGCGGCGGTCATAAGACCGCCAGCGGCGCGACCGTCAAAGGGCCTATGGATGAGATCAAAAGAAAAGTCCTCAATAAGATAAAATCAGCTTTGGCCGATGCGAACCTTATATGACCTGAAAAGCCTTAAGAACTACCGCAGGCCGGTGGTCGCCGTCGGGGTGTTCGACGGGCTGCACCGCGGCCACAGGATGATCCTTAAGGAGGCCGTGCATATAGCCCGGCGGACCTCGGGGACCAGCATGGTCCTCACTTTTTGGCCGCATCCCCAGAAACAGGAAAGCCTGTATTCATTGCAACACCGCCTGAAGATAATGGAAGGGCTGGGGATCGAGGTCTGCGCGGTGATACGGTTTGACCGGAATTTCAGCCGGATGGGATATGAGGAATTCATAAGGGATATCCTTGCGGATAAGATCCGGGCCCGTTACGTATGCGTGGGGAATAATTTCCGTTTCGGCAAAGGCGCCCGAGGCGGCATCGCTGATCTGAAAAAAGCGGCCAGGCTTTACGGTTTCCGGGTCCGGGCTTTTAGATCTATACGGACCGATAACCGTGTGGTAAGCAGCACCAATATCCGCAGGCTGATCTCCGAAGGAAGATTAAAGACCGCCGAGCGCCTGCTCCTGCGCCCGGTAAGTGTCTTCGGCAGGGTGATCCGCGGAACCAGGTTGGCCACTAAAATGGGCTGGCCTACGGCTAATATCAATCCGCATCATGAAGTTGTCCCCCCGGCCGGGGTTTACGCGGTAAAGGTCGTCTATGGCGGCAATGTATTGAACGGCATTTGTTATATCGGCAAAAAACCCACTTTTGTCCGCAGCGAGAGAAAGAAAAAATACAGGAATATCGAAGTCCACATATTCAACTTCCACAAAAATATCTATAAGAAAGACCTGGAGATCCAGTTTGTCCGTAAGATAAGGGGAGAGCGGAAATTCTCCGGTATCCCGGAATTGACGAGGCAGATCGAAAAAGACATCCGCGCAGCAAAAACCCGCCGATAGGGCCGCGCCCGGCTATACAACCCGTAGTTGCCGCAGAATAAGCACTACTAACTGTTGTATGGCATTAATTTAGTAAAATATTTATCTTGACATAAAAGGCATTTTTTTCTATACTTATGCTACAAAGTGGTGGAAAGTGGAATAAAGTGGGGAGGGGGCTGAAAAGTGTTCTACGGAGAGTATCTCCATTCGATCGACAGAAAAGGCAGGCTTATCCTGCCTTCAAAATTCCGCGAAGCGGCCAAGGGCAATTATATCGAAAAATTCTTCGTTACCCGCGGCCTGGATAAATGCCTTTTTATGTTCGCTGAAGACGAGTGGAGGAGCCAGGAACAGAAATTCAAATCCATCCCGTTCACTAAACAAGAATCCCGCGTATTTAACCGCCTTTATTTTTCCGGCGCATGCGAGCTTTTTCCGGATAAGCAGGGCAGGATACTTCTTCCGCAATACCTTAAAGATTATGCCGAAGTCAAAAAGGACATTATGATCATCGGAGTCTCAAATAGGATTGAGATCTGGTCCAAGGAGAAATGGCAGGAATTTTATGGGAGTTGGCGGCAGTCGTTTGAAGAGATAGCGGAGAAATTAGTTGAAGGTTAATCCCGATTGCCATGGAACAGGAAATTCACAAGCCGGTAATGCTGATGGAAGTTCTCGAATATCTTAATCCGAAACCCGGACAGATCATCGTGGACGCCACGTTAGGGATGGGCGGACACAGCAACAGGATATTGCAGGAGATATCCCCCGAGGGCAGGCTGATCGGGATAGACCGCGACCAGGAATCGATCCGCCTGGCTCAGGAGAGGATCGCCGCCTTAGGCCAGGCCAACGCGCAGTTCGTGTACGGGAACTTTTCCGATATCGATACCCTCTTAAAAGGCTTGAATGTGGACAGCGTTGATGGTATATTATTTGATTTAGGGGTATCATCATTCCAATTGCAGAACGCGGAAAGAGGTTTCAGTTTCCAGTCCGAGGGGCCGCTGGATATGCGGCTGGACAGGAACAGTTACATCTGCGCCTACGACCTGATAAACAACCTTAACGAAGAAGAGATCTCCAGCCTTTTGTGGTCGTTCGGCCAGGAACGCTGGCATAACCGCATCGCGCATAATTTGGTTATGGAGAGGCAGAGGCACCCGATATCCTCGACGCTGGAATTGAGCAGGATCGTGGTCAACGCGATCCCCCCGCGGTACCGGCAGTACCATTATCGCATCCATCCGGCGACGCGGACGTTCCAGGCGGTGCGCATCGCGGTGAACCGGGAGCTTGAGGCGCTGGAAAGCGCGATAATAAAATCGATCGGCCTTTTGAAAAAAGGCGGGCGCATATGTATCATATCGTTTCATTCCCTGGAAGACAGGGTAGTTAAGCATACCTTCCGCAAATACCAGACGGAAGGCACCATAAAGATAATTACTACTAAACCGCTGACCCCCGGTAGCGCCGAAACCCAGGATAATCCGCGCAGCCGCAGCGCAAAATTCAGGGTCGCGGAAAAGGTATAATATGAAGCTGTCCAGATTTATAATTCTGGCTTTCGCTATCACCGTTTTCTCCCTTCTTTACGTCTGGCAGCAGACGGAGGTTTTTCGTCTGGCTTATGACGGTCAAAAAAGCACGCGTTGTTTCCAGGCCCTACTCGATGAAAATTCTGTCTTGAGATATAATCTGAAACGATCGACTTCGCTGGTAAAGATCGGTAATAAACTTTCCGGTTCAGGCGATTTTCAGATGCCGAATAACTATTGTCTGGTGAAGTTGGTCAATCCCAATGACAGAGTGAGAGTAGTGAACAGGCGTTCTCCCCGGAGAGAGAACCTGGTGGCGCGTATCTTCGGCGTTAACCGTCAGGCCGAAGCTAAGACGATCAACACCTCTTCTATATTCAGGGTTGATGGCAATTAAAAGATAGCCGTCGATCCCTAACCCCATATAGTTGTGTATATAGCTAACTACAGCCGCAGGACTAAAGCGGCATTCTTATTATTCTTTGTTTTTTTTGCCCTCTGCGTAGCCCGCCTTTTATACATACAATTCTTCCGCTCGGAATATCTTTCCGGCATGGCCCGGAAACAGCATTATGTTCCGGTGGACCTGGAACCGCGCAGGGGGACGATCTATGACAGCGGCCTTAAACCCCAGGCGGTCAATCTGCCATGCGATTCATTGTACGCCGCGCCGAATAATCTTTCAGAAAAAGAAAAAGAAGATATTATCCGCAACCTCCAGCCTATACTGAGCTGCGAAAGCTCTTATTTAAGGGGCCGTTTAGCCAGGAACAAGGCGTTTGTATGGCTAAGCCGCAAGATATCCTCCGAGCAGTCAGAGGCGCTTAAGAGGCTTAATCTCAAAGGCGTCGGCACGATCAAGGAAAGCAAACGCTGTTATCCCAACGGATATTTGGCTTGCCAGGCCATAGGCTTCGCCGGTATGGATAACAATGGGCTTGAAGGGATGGAATTGTATTATGAAAAATACCTTAAAGGCCAGCCTGGGATGGCGGTTATGTTGCGGGACGCCCGCAGCAAAAAACTGGATATTTATCAGGATATGGCCGCCCCCAAGGACGGATTTGACCTGGTTCTGACCATAGATGAAGTGATCCAGTATATCGCCGAGAGGGAACTGGATAAGGCCTATCGGTTGTATCGGGCCAAAGGCGCTTCCATAGTCGTATTGAACCCGCGCACCGGAGAGATCCTGGCCATCGCCAATCGCCCGGGTTACGATATGAACCGGCATTCCAACGTTTCTAAAGACCAGATACGCAACCGGGCTGTATGCGATATCTTTGAGCCCGGATCGGTGTTTAAGATCGTGACTGCAGCTGCCGCGATCGAAGAAAGATCTGCCGCCGAACATGACCGTTTTTTTTGCGAGAACGGCGAATACAAGATCGCCAGCAGGATCTTGCACGACCACAGGCCGCACGGCTGGCTTACTTTTCGTGAGGTGATCGAACAGTCCAGTAATATCGGCACCTGTAAAGTGGCCCAAAAGGTCGGCCCCGCGAATCTGCACCGGTATATAAAACTTTTCGGTTTCGGGGCGAAGAGCGGGGTGGATATGCCCGGGGAGGTATCCGGCATAGTCAGGGACCTGAAGGTTTGGCAAAAAGGCTCGATCGCAGCTGTGCCTATGGGCCAGGAAGTGGCGGTTACCGCCCTTCAACTGGTTTCGGCGGTATCGGTCATAGCCAACGGCGGGGTGCTGATGAAGCCGTATATTGTGAAAGAGATCCGTGATAAACAAGGGGAATTGATCAAATCTTTTTCCCCGGTTATTGTGCGCAGGGTCATATCCGAGGAAACCGCGGCCAGGGTCAAGAAACTGCTTATCGGCGTGATTGAGAACGGCACGGGGACGCTTGCCAAGACCCCGGATTTTACCGCCGGTGGCAAGACCGGGACCGCCCAGAAACTCGAGCCTAACGGGACATATTCGCACAGTAAGTTTATGGCTACTTTTATCGGGTTCGCTCCGGCGGAAGACCCTGATATAGCGGTAGTGGTAACGGTCGATGAACCGCGGGGGTCGTACTTCGGCGGCGTGGTTTCAGCCCCGGTTTTTAAGAACCTGGTTAACGACGCGCTCAGGTATTTGAGAAACCAGGAAACATCCAGCGAGATCGTGGTTTTTAATGAATCTAACTCAGGTTATTAAATCTCTGGAAGGCAGCCGGCTTCTGGTTGACGCCGGGGACTTTGAGCTTTCCGGCTTAAGCTGTGATTCCAGGAAAACACGGCCGGGCCATCTTTTCGTAGCTGTAAAAGGAGCGAGCCTTGACGGCAACCTTTTTATCCCGGAAGCGATAAAGCAGGGGGCCGGGGCCGTGGTCACTGACCAGGAGAATGCCGATCCCGGCCTTCCGGGTAATGTAAGCATTATTAAAGTGCGCGATTGCCGCCATGCGCTGGCTGATCTGGCTGCGCAATTCTACGGTGATCCTTCGGCAAAGATGCGGGTAGCCGCGGTTACAGGAACCAACGGCAAGACGACCGTGACTTACCTTATGGAGGCGGTCTTAAAAGCAGCCGGCCGCGCTCCAGCGGTTATAGGAACGATAAATTACCGCTTTGCCAACCGGGTGATCCCCTCAAAAAATACTACGCCCGGCCCGCTGGAACTTCAGGGAATGATGGCCGAGATGCTGGGCTCAGGCGCGGATCAGTTGGTGATGGAGGTGTCGTCCCACGCGCTTGCTCAAGGCAGGACGGAACGCATTAAATTAACGTCGGCGATATTCACCAACCTGACCCAGGATCATCTGGATTACCATAAAAGCGCGGAGGGATATTACCGGGCAAAGGAAAAACTGTTCCTGGGCCTTTCCCGGGACGCCTTTGCGGTGGTCAATAATGACGATAAATACGCGGCCAGGATAAAGGGAGCCTCCCGCTGCCGGGTCGTGACATACGGTATAGATCAGGCCGCGGATATAACCGCCGAGGATATCCGGTTAGATATGGAGAAGACGGAGTTCACGATAATCTTTTCCGGCGGTAAGGCGGATATCAAGACTCGTCTTATCGGCAGGCACAATGTGTATAATATCCTGGCTGTTTTTGCCTGGGCTGTTCAGGAAGGGATAGGCCCCGCAGTTATCCGTCAGGCTATGGAAGATTTCACCCTGGTCCCGGGCCGGTTGGAAAAGGTGGATACCGGCAAAGATATTTGTGTTTTTGTGGATTACGCCCATACCGAGGACGCGTTGAAAAATGTCCTGACCGCTTTACGCCAGGTTTGCCGCAAGAGAATAATTGTGGTTTTCGGCTGCGGCGGAGACCGGGATAAAGATAAACGGCCTAAAATGGGCAGTGTGGTAAGCGAGTTGGCGGATCAGGCGGTCCTGACCAATGATAACCCCAGGTCAGAGGATCCTCAAGGGATCATATCCGATATCCGAAAAGGGATGAAAGAGGGGAATTATTGCGTTATTCCGGATCGCAGAGAGGCGATCCGCAAAGCCCTGCAGATCGCCGGCAAGGGGGATTGCGTGCTTATAGCCGGCAAAGGGCATGAAGATTATCAAATAATAAAGGACAAGGTCATCCATTTCGACGATAGAGAGGCAGTGAGAGAGTGTTTACGATAGAAGAATTATTAGCCGCTACCGCGGGCAAGCTGATATCAAGAAAGCGGCCCGGTAAAACCGGGGTTTTAGGAATCTCTATTGATTCCCGCACCCTAAGGGAAAACGAGGCTTTTATAGCCATAAAAGGCGACAATTTCAACGGCCATGATTTCATAAGGTCCGCGGTAAAAAAAGGCGCAGGCTGTGTCATATGTGAACAAAGATATATGGATAGGCCGGGAAATACCGCTTGGCTGGCTCGATCCGTTCCTTGCGCGGTTATCGCAGTCAGGGATACGACCAGGGCGTTGGGCGATATCGCTTCTTTTCACCGCAGTCGTTTTGATATCCCGGTCATCGCCATAACCGGTTCTAACGGCAAGACCACCACTAAAGAGATGCTCGCCTGGATACTCGCGGACAGGTTCAATGTGCTGAAGACCGCGGGAACGAAAAACAACCATATCGGCCTGCCGATGACCCTGCTCGGCCTGAAAGCCGGACACCAGGCCTGCGTGCTGGAATTGGGGACAAGCGATTTTGGGGAGATATCATACCTGTCTAAGATCTGCCGGCCGAATATAGGCATAATAACCAATATCGGGCCTTCGCATCTTGAATATTTCAAGGATCTGAACGGCGTATTGCAGGAAAAGTATTCGCTTATGGGGCATCTGCGGTCCCCGGCCGTGGCAGTAGTTAACGCCGATGACAGGCTTCTTAGGGTTAAATCCCGCTCTGCCGGACTGCGGCCTTTTATCGTGAGCTTCGGGATCGATAAACCCGCGGATTTCTCCGCTTTAATGATTAAAAAAGGGCAGGGGTCCCTGGAATTCAAGTCCGGTAAAAAATATAAGTTTATTTTGCATACATTAGGGTATAATAATATTTATAATGCCCTGGCTGCGATATCCGCTGCGAGGATAATGGGCGTGCCTTATAAAGATATATCGCGCCGCTTATCCGCGTTCGAGTTCCCTAAAGGCAGGCTGAGGCTGATCAGGGCGAAGGAGTGCGTTTTCATCGACGATACGTATAATTCCAGCCCGGCATCCCTGCGTCAGGCAGCGCTGGCTTTGGGGGATTTCAAGGCAAGGGGCAGGAAGATATTTGTGATGGGGGATATGCTGGAATTGGGAGAGATGAAAGAGGCCTGTCATTATCAGGCCGGTATAGAGGCTGCGAGGTCTTGCGATAAATTCATCGCTGTGGGGAAATTAACTGCTGCCGCTGCGGCAGCGGCGAGGAATTCCGGCCTTGCCGACGCAGACATATTTCAATGCGATAGGTCCGTTCAGGCGCGGGATATCCTGCGTAAGGATCTGCGCGTCGGAGCCGATGACGTGGTCCTGGTGAAAGGATCGCGGGCGATGAAGATGGAAGATGTTTTTTTCGGGGTTGACCGCTAAGGGGTTTCGCTAATTTAAAATGTTATATTATTTGCTTTATCCGCTGCACAAGGTAATCTCCTTCTTTAACGTATTCCGTTATATCACCTTCCGCGCGATCATGGCGGCGTTGACCGCCTTCCTGGTCACCATTATTTTCGGACCGTGGGTCATCAACAAGATCAAGTCTTTAAGCATCGGACAGAATATCCGCGACCGCAAGGAAAGCGAGACCCTGCATAAACTGCATGAATCAAAGCAGGGGACCCCTACCATGGGCGGCTTGATGATCCTGCTGGCTATTTTTTCTTCCACGCTGCTCTGGTCGGAATTTTTGAACAAATACGTGCTTCTGGTAATGTTCGCCACCTTATGGCTGGGATTGACCGGTTTTATGGACGATTACCTCAAGCATATCCGTAAATGCTCCAAGGGCCTGACCGCTTCTGCCAAATTCACCAGCCAGATAGTCCTCGGGCTTGTTATCGGAACGATAATTTTCCTCGACCCGCAGATAAGCACCCGCCTGGATATCCCTTTGCTCAAGGATATCGGCCTGGAACTGGGCGTATTTTACATACTCTTTGTGATCGTGGTCCTTACGGGGACTTCCAATGCGGTTAATCTTACCGACGGCCTGGATGGCCTGGCTATCGGTTGCGTGGTTATGGCGGCAGTGGCTTTCAGCGTTCTTTGTTATGTCTCAGGCAATATCCGCTTCAGCGAATACCTTCTCATCCCGTTCATTAAAGGCAGCGGAGAGTTGACAGTTTTCTGCTCCGCGATGATCGGCGCGGGGCTGGGTTTCTTATGGTTTAACTGTTATCCCGCCGCTATATTTATGGGCGATGTGGGCGCGTTAGCCCTGGGCGGGGCATTGGGGACAATAGCCATACTGATAAAAAAAGAGTTCCTTTTGGTAGTGGTCGGGGGGATATTCGTGCTCGAGGCGTTATCGGTGATCCTGCAGGTTTTTTCGTTCAAATTCACCGGCAAAAGGATATTCAAGATCGCTCCGCTGCACCACCATTTTCAGTTCCTCGGCTGGTCTGAAAATAAGGTGATCGTGAGATTCTGGATCGTAGCCATTATTTTCGCTTTGCTTACCTTGGTTACATTGAAGACGAGGTAATCATTAAATACATGCGGAATACCGGGTATTTCAAAGATAAAAAAATAACCGTAGTAGGCCTTGCCCGCAGCGGTTTAGCCTGCGCCAATCTGTTATACGATCTGGGCGCGCAGGTCAGCGTTACAGATTCCCGCAGGGATTTTCAGACTCAAAAGAACGCCCGGTTGTTGAGATCAGCCAAGATCAAGCGTGAACTGGGCGCTCATACCCAAGAATTCATCGCAGGCCGCGATATCATAGTTATTTCCCCCGGGGTCCCGGATACGGCTTTACCCGTGGTCTGGTCCCAGCAGCGCGGCATTCCCATGATCAGCGAAATAGAAGTCGGTTGGATCTTATGCCCTGCCCCTGTGATCGCGGTGACCGGTTCCAGCGGAAAAACCACCGTAACCACTCTGATCGGTTTGATCCTGAAAGCCGCGGGGAAAAGGCCTTTTGTCTGCGGCAATATCGGCAATCCTTTTACCGGTGAACTAAAGAAGATAAGGCCTTGCGACTATGTAGTATTGGAAATAAGTTCCTTCCAGTTGGAGAAGGTCCAAAGTTTTAAACCCCGGATCAGCCTGATCACCAATGTCAGCAAGAACCATCTTGACCGCTACAAGGGGATGAGGGAGTATATCCGGGCAAAAAAACGCATTTTTCTTAATCAGGATATTTCCGATCATCTGGTATTGAACAGCCGGGACAAGGAATTAAGGAAGGTTGCCGGCCAAAGCAGGGCCAAGGTGGTGTTCTTCAAGGATCAAAGAGGCCTTAATCCCAATCAGTCCGCTGTCCTGGCCGTAGGAACGCTTTTGGGAATAAATAAAAAAGTTTGTTTAAAGGTATTCAAAGAATTTAAAGGGCTCCAGCATCGCATGGAAGAAGTCGCGGTAATAAAAGGCGTGCGGTTCGTCAACGACTCCAAGGCTACAACAGTGGAGTCGGCGATCTGGGCTCTTAATAATATCGCGTCTAAAGCTATTCTGATCGCCGGAGGCAAGGATAAAGGCGTGGATTACCGGGCATTATTGGCCGCGGCCCGCAAAAAGGTAAAAGAGGCGGTGCTGATCGGCGAGGCTTGCGAAAAGATCAAATCGGCGTTGAAAGGCTCGATCAAAACCAGTGAAGCGCGAACCTTAGAAGAGGCGGTAGAGCGGGCGTTCGCCAAGGCGTCCAGCGGCGATTGTGTGCTTTTATCGCCGATGTGCTCAAGTTATGATATGTTCTGTGACTATGAGCATCGGGGCAGGGCTTTTAAGGAAGCGGTATTTAAACTGGCAAAGGCAGGTGTTAATGACGCTGCGTAATATCCGGATAAAATTCTTTATAACCACAATGATCCTTGTCTGCGTCGGCGTGGTGATGATTTACAGCGCTTCGGCCATATATGCCCTGGAGAGATATAAAGACAGCGCGTTCTTCCTAAAGCGGCATCTTAGTTTTGTGTTGATCGGGGCGGCCCTGGGTTTTGCTGTGATGAGCTTTGATTACCGGAAATTGCGCAAATACAGCCTGCCTATTTTGTTGATATCGTTGTTCCTTTTGGCCCTGGTGCTTATCCCCGGCATCGGCAGGGAGGTATCCGGCGCGCGAAGGTGGTTCAGGTTCAAGTTTTTTTCTTTTCAGCCGGCGGAACTGGCAAACCTGGCGATGATAATTTACGCGGCGGATTTTCTTACCCGCAGGCGCGATGAGGTCAGGGCGCATTGGAAGGCGTTCCTGCCGGTGATGGCTGTGCTCGGGCTGGTCGCGCTTTTGATCATGATGCAGCCTGACCTGGGGACTACCGTGGCCTTGGGAATGGTGGTTTTTGTCATGCTATTCGTCGCAGGGGTTAAATTTCAATATCTGCTCTCGTTAGTCTTATGCAGCCTTCCGGTCTTGTACATTCTGATCTTCAGCGTTCCTTACCGCCGGGCCAGGATAATGACGTTCATCAATCCTTGGGCTGACCCTCAGAAGAGCGGTTTCCAGATCATACAATCCCAGGTTGCCCTGGGTTCAGGAGGGATTTTCGGGACAGGCCTGGGGCATTCCCGCCAGAAGCTGTTTTACCTCCCGGCGGCGCACACGGATTTCATCTTTTCCATAATCGGGGAGGAGATGGGGCTTTTGGGGACATTGGCAATAATATTCCTGTTCGTGATTTTTATCAGGCTGGGAATGAAGATAATAAGGAACGCCTCGGATAATTTCGGGTATTTCCTCAGTTTGGGGCTCTTGACTATGATCTGCCTTAAGGCTATGGTCAATATCGGAGTCTCCTGCGGTATACTGCCTACCAAGGGGTTGCCGCTGCCTTTCATTAGTTACGGAGGGTCGTCTTTTGTTTTCGACCTGGTCAGCGTCGGTCTTTTGTTGAATGTGGCCCGGGGCGGCGAATCGCATTAAAGGAGTCGGATCTGAATGAAAATACTGGCAGCTACGGGTTCCAGCGGCGGGCATATTTTTCCCGCTTTGGCTTTTCTGGACGAGGTAAAGAGAAAAGACAACGGCATTGACACGATGCTGGTCCTGCCGCGTAAAAGCATAAAGGAAGGATTGCAGGTGCCCGGGCATAAGGTCCGGTATGTATCCGTGACATCCCTTAATTTGCGCTTGGATGGGCAAAACCTGCGCAGCCTGGTTAATTTAGCCAAAGGCCTCTGGGAAAGCCTGCTCATCGTGATCAAATTCAAGCCGGATATCGCGGTAGGTTTCGGCAGCATTGCCAGCCTGCCGGTGATTTTTTGGGCATGGTTCTTCCGGATCAGGACCGTTATCCATGAACAGAACGTTATCCCTGGCAAGGCTAACCGGTTTTTGGTGAAGTTCGTGGATAAGTTCGCGGTTTCATTCGACCGGACCGGGCGGTTGTTGGGGTGTTGCCCGGAAAAGATAGTCGTTACCGGCAACCCTTTGCGCAGGGGATTGCTCAGGGTGGACAAAGGGGTGGCCATTGAGCATCTCGGATTGCGAAAAGGAAAATTTACTTTATTCATCGTTGGGGGAAGCCAGGGGAGCAAACGGATAAATTCCGAAGCGGTCAGATCGCTTGCCGGATTAAAAGATAAAGAGGCATTGCAGGTGATCCATCTTTGCGGCAACGCCGATCCCGGGATGCTGGGCCGTTTTTACGCCGAGGCGGGAATAGGGGCGGTTGTCCTGCCTTTTTTGAAAGAGGTGCACTACGCCTACAGTTGCGCTGACCTGGTTATCTGCCGGGCGGGCGCGGCCACGGTCTCGGAATTGATCCTGTTCAAGCTCCCTTCGGTGATCATCCCGTATCCATTCGCCGGCGCGCATCAGTCAGCCAACGCCGGGGTTTTGGCCGAGAAAGGCTGCGCGATAGTGATAGAGGAAGAAGGATTGTCCCCGGGTAAATTAAAAGGGGTAGTGGAAGGGTTTATTAATGATCCATTGAGGCTGGAGCATATGCGCCTGGCTTTTGAAGGGGTCAAAAGCCAGCCTGCCGCGGAGCTTTTGGCGGAGGCTGTGCTGGAACTCAATGCCTAAATACATCTTATTCTTTGTTGTATTCATTTTTGCCCAGTTCCCCGCTTGGCTGCAGGCGGAGCAATGGAACGCTTCCAAGTCCACGCATTTCGTGGTATATTACAAAAACGCGCCGCAAAAATTCATTGAAGAGGTGAAGGACAAGGCGGAGGGGTATTATCAGGCTATAACCCGGGAACTCGGGTTTTTGCGGTTTGATTTCTGGCTGTGGGATAACCGCGCGTCCATTTATGTTTACGATAATGCCCAGGAATATCAGGAAGGTACCGGGCGGCCGGCCTGGTCGGCGGGCGCGGCTATGCCCAAGGATAAAGTGGTCTACGCCTTTGTGTCCGAGGATGGTTTTTTTAACAGGACTCTGCCCCATGAGATCGGCCATATAATTTTCCGCGAATTCGTGGGTTTTTCCAACCCGGCTGTCCCGCTATGGATTGATGAGGGCGTGGCTTCTTATCATGGATCGATGCAAAAAGGCGGAGTGGACAAGTTCCTTGAGACAGTTCACCGTTCAGGCAGGCTTATTCCTCTGAGCGAGATGGCGCTGCTCGATCCGCAGCATATCGATGAGAGCGACACCGAGCGGGTAATGATTTTCTACGCTGAATCAGTCAGCGTGATAAATTATCTGATCCGGCGTTTCGGCAAGGCTGATTTTGTTTCTTTTTGCCAGGCGTTAAGGGACCGCAGGGACTTTGAACGGGCATTGTCATACGTTTATTCTTTAAAAAATATACGCGAGCTTGATGAGAGCTGGCGTAAGGACCAGGGGTATGATTAAACATTATCATTTCATCGGTATAGGCGGGATAGGGATGAGCGGGATCGCCCGGCTGTTTATTTCCCGCGGGCATAAAGTGACCGGTTCCGACCTGAAAGAGAACCGGATGACCGGTGAGTTAAGGGGCAGCGGCGCGCAGGTATTCATCGGCCATAAGGAGAAGAATACCCGGGGCGCGGATTTTATAGTTTACTCTTCGGCGATAAAAGAGGATAACCCTGAGATCCGGGAGGCCCGCAGGCTGGGTATACCCTTGATAAAAAGGGCGCAGGCGCTGGCTGAGTTGATGCGGGATAAATCGGTGATCACGGTCGCCGGCAGCCACGGCAAGACCACCATATCGTCGCTTGTTGCCTATCTTCTTCTCGAAGCGGGACTTTCCCCTACTATGGCCATCGGCGGGATATTCAAGAATATCGGCAATAACGCCGAAAGCGGATGCGGGGATTATTTCGTTGCAGAAGCGGATGAATCCGATGGGTCATTCCTTTATTACCAGCCTAAATATTCCATAATCACCAACGTTGACCGGGAACACCTGGATTATTATAAAGATTTCTCTAATGAGATCCAGACCTTCGGGGATTTTATAAATAAGACCCAAGAGGACGGATGCGTCTTTTGCTGCAGCGACGACATTAATTTAAGGGCGTTGGCGGCAGCCTCAGGGAAGAGACGGGTGATGTTCGGCCTGGAGGACGGCGCGGATGTCCGCCCCGGGAACATAAAAATGGAAGGCCTTAGTTCGGAGTTCGACTGTTTCTATCGCGGCAGGCCGCTGGAACATTTTCGCCTGGCCCTTGGCGGAACGCATAATATCTCCAACGCCCTTTCGGTGATCGCCCTGGCTATGGAATTGAAAATAAGCCCGGAGGTGGTCAAAAGGGCGCTGGCCGGTTATAAAGGCGCAGGCAGAAGGCTGGAGGTGAAATTCACCGACGGGGATTATACCCTTATAGACGATTACGCGCATCATCCCACGGAGATCAAGGCCAGCCTGTCCGCGCTGCGGAATTTCAAGTCTAAGCGTCTGGTCGCGGTTTTTCAACCGCACCGGTTTTCCCGGACACAGATGCTGATGGATGAGTTCGCCGCGAGCTTTGACCTGGCTGACTGCATAATAGTCACCGATATTTATCCCGCCGGCGAACAGCCCATAGAAGGGGTTGACAGCCTTGCGCTCTGTGACCGGATAAGGCGCCGTTCTCCGGGAAAATTTTTGGAATTCCTGCCTAAGGATAAAATAACCGAGCATATCTTGAAAACCCTGCAGCCGGGAGACCTGGTGGTCACCCTGGGAGCGGGGGATATCATAAAAAACTGCGATGAATTGGCCCAACGGCTTAAAAAGTAAGATTCTAAGAAAAGTGCCATTAAAAGGTTATACCACGTTCAGGATCGGCGGACCGGCGGAGTTATTGGCCAAGGCGAATGATCCCCGGGAACTGCGGGATATTGTGCGCCTGGCCAAGGCTGCCCGGATAAGCGCGCGGGTGATCGGAGCGGGAAGTAATATACTGGCTGGCGATAAAGGGGTAAAAGGGCTGGTCATAAAGCTGGATTCTTTTGTGTTCAAAAGGATATCCCTGGAAGGTAGTTGCAGGGTAAGGGCAGGAGCCGGGGTTTTATTAAGCAGATTCATTTCTTTTTGCCGGCTTAAATCCCTGTCCGGCGCGGAATTCCTTGCCGGCATACCCGGGACTATCGGCGGCGGGCTGGTTATGAACGCCGGCATATCCGTGAAGGGCGGAAATAGTAAAACAGGAGAACGGACTATCGCAGATCTGGTTGAAACCGTCAGGGTGATGGATTATAATGGCGAAATAAAAGAACTTAAGGCAAAAGAGATAAAATTCGCTTACCGCGATTCGGGGCTTTCCCGATATATAGTATTGGAAGCGGTTTTTAGGCTGCGCAAAAGGGATAAAACGAGGATACTGCGCGAAATCCGGGAATATATCGCCAGGCGCAGACAGAATCAGGATTATTCGTATCCCAGCGCCGGGTGTGTTTTCAGGAATCCCGCGGCTGCCGCTCTACCGGCCGGAAAGTTGATCGATCGGAGCGGGTTAAAGGGGAAAAAGATAGGCTCTGCCGCGGTTTCTCTCAAACACGCCAATTTTATCATCAACCTGGGAAATGCCAGGGCTAAAGATGTTTTAAACCTGATCCTTCTGATCAAAAAACAGGTAAAACGAGATTTTAAAGTAAACCTTGAAACGGAAATAAGAATATGGAAATAGATACGAAAAAGTTCGGCAGGATCGGCGTGCTTATGGGCGGGCCGTCTTCCGAGCGCGAGATATCCCTGAGATCGGCTAAAGGGGTATGCGACAGCCTTCGGGAATTAGGGCTGGAGTTCGTTCCTATCGATATACTTACGGATAATCCCGATGAGAATATCAGGTTGGTAAAGTCGCATAAAATCGACTGCGCTTTTATAGCCCTGCACGGTTATTTCGGCGAGGACGGCAAGATCCAGGCGATATTGGAGGGATTGAATATCCCTTTTACCTGTTCCGGATCAAAGGCGAGCAGCCTGGCTATGGATAAGGCCGCCTCGCACCGGATATTTATCGCGGCGGGCTTAAAAGTCCCAAGGTTTGTTCTTTTGGCGGATAAAGCCAATGCCAGGGAGCAGGCCGGCAACTGTGATTTCGGGCTGCCCTGGGTGGTCAAGCCGGTGATGAACGGCTCAAGCATAGGCTTGTCGATCATTGACCAGCGCGAAGGATTGGACAAGGCGCTGGATGAGGCTTTTGCGGCGGACCGCAGAGTGTTGATCGAGGAATATATAAACGGCAGGGAGTTGACAGTGGGTATCCTGGGGGATGAGCCGATGGCAGTGGTCGAGATAATCCCCAAATCCAGGTTTTTTGATTATGATGCCAAATACAGGTCCGGGGATACTGAATATATCGTCCCGGCTGAATTGGACGAAGATACCTGTTGCAAGGTGAAGGCCTGCGGCCTGGCCGCGCACAAGGCATTAGGCTGTTACGGTTGTTCCCGTGTGGATATCATCCTCGGCCGTGAAAACACCCCTTATGTCCTGGAACTGAACAATATCCCCGGGCTTACGGCTACCAGCCTTTTGCCGAAAGCCGCCAGGAGCCAGGGGATCGATTTTAAGCAATTATGCGTCAGGATGCTGGAGTTGGCTTATGAAAAAAAATAGATTAAGATTCCCCTTTTCTTTTCCGCGCATAAAGATGAAGCTCGATAAATTGACTGTAATCAAGCTTATCTGCGGTATGGCGGTTATTGCGGTTTTGATCTACGGATATGAGCAGCTTAAGGGGCTGGAATATTTCAAGGTAAAGGAGATTGTCCTGCGCCAGGGCAACAGCATCACCCTGGAGGAGAACGGGGATTTTTCGTACCTGAAAGGCAGGAATATCTTTACCATCGATCTGGCCCGGGAGGCCTCGCGCGTATCCAGGTCCTATCCTAATTATAAAAAAATATGGATAACCCGGTTCTTGCCGGACCGGTTATTCGTGGATTTTCTGCAGCGCAAGGCGTTGGCCTGTATAAAAACCTCGCGGTTCTTTTATATCGACGAAAATATGGTTCTGTTCGAGAGGCCAGCGGATACGTCGGCCGAAGCCATTGATCCGCCGTTGATATCCGGCATAGAGCGTAAGGTCTTTGGGGCCAAGTACGGCAGAAGGATCGAGGCGGAGGAGGCGCGCCTGGCGCTGGATATAATCAAGAAAGCCGGCTCTAACCCCGCGTTAAGGAATTACCGGATCAGCCGGGTGGATGTGTCAAGCTTGAGCAGCGCGGCGATCTTTATCCTTGTGCCGGCGGGGAAATCGGATTATACTAAGGAGAAAAATTCAGCATATTTCAGCCGGGAGATGGAGATTAAGGTCGGCCGGGACGGCATTGACGGCAAGCTCAGGCTCTTGGCTAATTTGCTTGTCCAGGTGCGGAATAACCTGGCTAACATAACTTATATCGATCTCAGGTTCCAGGAACCGGTCATAAAGTTCAGAGAGAGGATGTGAACAGGGGAGTATGAATAATTATATTTGTGCCTTGGATATAGGTTCGAGCAAGATATCGGCTATCCTGGCCCAGATCAGGAATGGCGAGATAATCAGTATGTGTTTCACCACTCAACCTTCGGCCGGGGTGAAGAACGGCGCGATCGTGGATTCAATAGAGCTGGTTGACGCTGTAGGCCGGGTCATCAAAGAATTGAAAGCCAGGTCCGGGATCAGGATAAAGTCGGTATATACGAACATATCCGGAGAAGATATAATCACCAAACACAGCCGGGGCGTCATCCCCTTGGCGCAGCGCGGCAGCAAGGTGATCACCTCGACCGACATAGATAAGGTCATCGAACAGGCCAGGATATTAGGCTCGAATATCGACGATGAGATAATCCACCAGATACCTTTCAGTTACGCGGTGGACCATAAAAGCGGTATCGCCAATCCTATCGAGCTTTACGGCCACAGGCTGGAGGTGGACCTTTTTCTTATCTGCGCCAAACTCGCTTCGGTTCAGACGATAACCCACGTATTGAACCAGGCCGGTTTTGAGGCGAAAGAACTGACATTCTCAGGGCTGGCCACCAGCGAGGCGATTTTTTCCCCGGAACTTAAGAACGGGACCAATGTTATCTGCGACTTCGGCAGCGATATAACCGAACTGCTTATTTTCAAAGACGGGATCCTGCGCAACCTCCAGATATTCCCTATGGGCGGCAATGATTTCTCAACTGTCCTGGCGGATTCGTTGAATATACCGTTAAGCCTGGCTGAAGATATCAAGGTCGAGCAGGGGGTGATCGGCAACTGCAGCCTGATGCGGGAAGACAAGGAAGTGCTTATCCGCAGGGACAATGATTATCGGCCGATAAAACAGCGGCTGGTCTGCGAGATAATAACCTCAAAGGCCAAGTCAATGTGCCAGTCGATCAAGGATGCCGTTGAGAAGAACGTTTATCTTTCCGACATCAATAATTTCATCGTTACCGGAAAGACGATGCAGCAGGAAGGATTCCTGGAAAGCCTGGAGTCGATCCTGGGGATATCGGTTGAATTAGGAAGGATCTCCCACCCCGCGCTTACGCGGTTCCTCAATAATAACCCGGAGCTATCCGGCCATAAATATCTTGCCTATGTTACGGCTATGGGGATGGTCGCCAAGGGATTGCCGGGGTATCTTCCCAAAACCTCGGCTATGCCCGGGCCGTATCCCAATAATCTTCTGGCCAGGTTGATCTATAAAGCCAGTGAGATATACCGGGAATATTTCTGATGAAAAAAGTGATCAGGCAGTATGAAAATAGCTGCCGTTATTCCGGTCTATAACGAATTTTATGCGGTTTTTTATGTTGACCTTGAAAAGGTCTGTTTGTATAATAACATCTTAATTTAGCGTGAGTTAAAATGATGCCTGACGCCATTGCCGGTATTAAGGAACGTATCGCGTCAGCCTGCGCCAGGTCAGGCAGGCCGGCTGCCGGGGTTACCCTGGTGGCTGTGACCAAGAACCGGACGGTAGAACAGGTCAATGAGGCTATTGCTTCAGGCGTTTTGGTTATAGGCGAGAATAAGGTGCAGGAAGCTCTTTCTAAATTGGCGGATCCCGTTTTGCGGCGTTCGGCTGTCAGCCTGCATATGATCGGACATCTGCAAAGCAATAAAGCGAAAGACGCAGTAAAGACCTTCGATCTTATCCACTCGGTCGATAGTTTTAAACTTGCGGCGGAGCTGGATAAGCAGGCGGCGAAGATCAGCAAGATCCAGGATATCCTGGTCGAGGTGAATACCTCTGCGGAGGCTTCGAAATTCGGAGTAAAGCCCGATGAATTAGAAGCCCTGGTTAAGGCCATAGCCGGCTTGAAGAATATAAAGGTTCTGGGGCTGATGACCATAGCCCCGGCAGTGGATGACCCTGAGAAGGTCAGACCGTATTTTCGGAAGTTAAGGGAACTTCAGGATACGATTCCGGGTTTAGATATACTTTCAATGGGGATGACCGATGATTTTGAAGTAGCGGTGGAAGAGGGCTCCACAATGGTCAGGATCGGCCGGGCGATATTCCAATGACGGGAGGAAACTATGAATAAAATAGGCATTATAGGTTATGGGAATATGGGCTCGGCGATCGCCGAAAGCATTGCCGCGCAATACGATATTTTAGTTTTTGATAAGGATAAAACCAAGGCGGTAAAAGGGCCGGAGATAAAAGCTGCCGCGGATATCCGGGGTCTGGTAAATAAAAGCGAAGCCCTGATCCTGGCGGTAAAACCCCAGGATTTTGAACACGCGTTAAAAGAGCTCCGAGGATGTTTGAGATCGCAGCTGGTGATCTCCATCGCCGCCGGCATCACTACAAAACACATAGAAAAGGTCCTGGGCAAAGTCAGGGTGATCCGGGTTATGCCGAATCTCGCGGCAAAGATCAGGGAGTCGGTCACCTGCCTGTCCCGGGGAGCGTTCGCTTCGGAGGATGACCTTATTTTCAGCCAGGACCTGTTTTCGTATCTGGGCGTGACCCGCGTAGTCGAAGAGAATATGATGAACGCGGTTACCGCCATATCCGGCAGCGGCCCGGGGTATGTTTTTGACTTTATCGATAGCAACCAGATCGATCCTTTGAATATCCCGGAGCATACCCGGCATGATCTGATGAAACGGCTGGAACGGGCAGGGGAAGCGGTGGGTTTTAACCGCGAGGACGCGGCATTTCTGGCAGCCGGCACGGTCAATGCCAGCCTGAGCGTGCTGCGGATAACAAAGATAGCGCCGGGCGAGCTGGCAAAGCAGGTCGCTTCTAAAGGCGGCACCACAGAAGCCGCATTAAAAGTTTTACACGCCCAAGGCACCTGGGAAGAGGCGGCGCAGGCGGCTTTGAAACGGGCAGGCGAATTGGCTAAATAAAAGGATAACATCATATGGCAAGGTTAGGGATCATCGGCGGAAGCGGGTTATACAACATTGACGGGATCAAGAAAATAAAGGAAGTGGCGTTAGCCACGCCGTTCGGCAAGCCTTCGGATAAATTTATTATCGGAGCTCTTGGCGGCAAGGAGGTTGTTTTTCTCCCGCGCCATGGCAGAAATCACCGTTTACTTCCCAGCGAGGTTAATTACCGGGCGAACGTTTACGGCATGAAAAAACTCGGCGTATCCAAGATGATTTCAGTGACTGCCTGCGGGAGCCTGAGAGAGGATTTCAAACCGCTTGAGTTTGTCCTGCCGGACCAGTTCGTGGACCGGACCAACCAGGCCAGGAAGATGACCTTTTTCGGCAATGGTGTCGTCGGGCATATCGCTTTCGGCGACCCGATATGCAATGACACAAGGGACAGGGTCTATAACTGCGTGAAGTCCCTGGGGCTGAGAGCGCATAATGGCGGCAATTACATAAATATGGAAGGCCCGGCGTTTTCGACCAAGGCGGAATCCCGCCTTTACCGCAACTGGGGTATGGATATAATCGGAATGACCAATATGGCCGAGGCCAAACTTGCCAGGGAAGCGGAGATCTGTTATGTCACTTTAGCCTCGATCACCGACTACGATTGCTGGTACGAGAGCGGGGAAGAGGTTTCAATGGATATGGTCAGCCAGAATTTCCGGCTTAATGTGGAGAATTCCAAGAAGGTGATCAAGAAGCTGATCCAGGAGATACCAATGCAGAGGAGCTGTAATTGCGCCGACGCGCTTAAGTACGCATTTGCCACAGACCCGAAAGCGGTCCCGGCAAAGACCAAAAAAGACCTTAAACCGATCATAGGAAAGTACATAAAATAAAATGGAATACAAAAACACTTTAAATCTGCCCAAGACCGATTTCCCGATGAAAGGCGATCTGCCCAGGCGCGAGCCTGAATTCCTCAAGGCATGGCAGGAACAAGGTCTATACGGCTTGATCCGCAAGAAATCGCAAGGCAAACCGAAATACGTTTTGCATGACGGCCCGCCTTACGCCAACGGCAATATCCATATAGGCCATGCCTTGAATAAGACCCTCAAGGATTTTGTGGTTAAATACAAGACCATGCGCGGTTTTGATTCCCCGTATGTGCCGGGATGGGATTGCCATGGGCTCCCCGTAGAGCACGCGCTTTTTAAGGAGCTCAAGATAAATAAGTACCAGATCGACCTGGTAGAGTTCCGCAAAAAGGCGCACGATTACGCCATGAAATACGTTTCCTTGCAGCGCGAGGAATTCAAGCGGCTGGGGGTTTTGGGCGAATGGGATAATCCATACTTGACTTTAAGCCGTGAATACGAAGAGGGGATTGTGGCGTCTTTCGCGACCCTGGTCAAGAATGGTTATGTCTATCGCGGTTTAAAACCGGTTAACTGGTGCTATAAATGCGAGACTGCCCTGGCCGAGGCGGAGGTGGAACATGAAGACCATACCTCGCCGTCGGTTTTTGTTAAATTCAAGCTTGAAGAGAATAAGGCGTTTTTGAAAGAGAGCTGCCTGGTTATCTGGACCACTACGCCCTGGACGCTGATAGCCAATGTGGCGGTAGCGGTCAACCCGAATTTTGTTTATTCCTATATAAAGACAAATAAGGGGAATCTTGTTGTGGCCAATGTCCGGCTACATGTTTTGGGGAAAATGGGCATTGCTAATTACGAGGTTATTCGAGAGATCAAGGGCAAAGACCTGGAAGGCCTGGTTTATGACCACCCGTTCGGGCTGCGCAAAGGCAAGGTCGTCCTGGCGGATTACGTCTCAGATGAAGATGGGACCGGCCTGGTCCATACTGCTCCGGGCCACGGGGCTGATGATTATATGACCGGGTTAAAGTATAAACTCGAGATCATTATGCCCGTCGATACAAGGGGTAATTTTGACGAGAGCGCCGGCGAATTTAAAGGCATGCATGTCTATGACGCCAATAAACTGATCATCGAAAAGCTTCAGGCCCAGGGCGATTTGTTGTTATCGGAGAATTTTCAGCATTCTTATCCGCATTGCTGGCGCTGCAAGAAACCGATCATCTTCCGGGCGACCAACCAGTGGTTCCTGAAGATCGACCACGACGACCTGCGCAAAAAGGTGCTTAAAGAGATAAAAGACAATATCTCCTTTGTCCCCGAGGCGGGCAGGGAGCGGATTTCGGCGATGGTCGGCCTGCGGCCGGACTGGTGTTTGTCCCGCCAGCGTTATTGGGGCGTGCCTATCCCATCGGTGATCTGTAAAAACTGCGGCGAGGAAATACTGGACCTTAACGTTATTGAAAAATTCCGGCAGTTCACCGCTGATGAGGGCACTGATTGCTGGTTTATCCGTGATATTAAGGATTATCTGACGCAAGGTTTGGCTTGCGCCAAGTGCGGCAGTAAAGAATTCACCAAGGGCGTGGATATACTCGACGTCTGGTTCGATTCCGGGGTCAGCCATCAGGCGGTTTTGCGCAAGAGGCCTTATCTGGGATTTCCCAGCGAATTGTACCTGGAAGGTTCTGACCAGCATCGCGGCTGGTTCCAGTCGTCGCTTATTCCGGCTATATGCATTGAAGGGCAGTCCCCTTTTAAAACCGTGCTGACCCACGGCCACGTGGTTGACGGCGAGGGCAGGAAGATGTCCAAATCTATGGGCAATGTGATACCCCCGCAGGATATCATCAAAAAGTCCGGCGCGGACATCGTCAGGTTATGGACCGCGTCCAGCAATTATAACGAGGATATCCGGATCTCAGAGCAGATACTCCTGCGGCTTTCCGAAGCGTACCGCAAGATCCGCAATACCGCGAAGTTCATTTTGAGCAACCTTTACGATTTTGACCCGGATCAGGGCCGGGCGGACATTGATGCATTCCGGAATATCGATAAATGGATAATCCGCAGGCTGGAGGAAGTCCAGTCGCAGGTCAGCCGCAGTTATGATGAGTTTGATTTCCAAAAGGCCTATAAAGGCATATATGATTTCTGCAACGAGGACCTTTCTATGTATTACCTGGATATGGTCAAGGGCAGGCTTTATACCGCCGGCAAAGACTCGCCGGAAAGAAGGGCGGCGCAGACCGCTCTGTATACAGTAGTGAATTCTTTGACCAGGCTTATGGCGCCGGTACTGGCGTTCACCGCCGAGGATATCTGGATGCATATGCCGAAAGAAAAGACTGATAAGGGGTTGGTCAGCGTGCATCTTGCAGGTTGGCCTGTTATGGCCGGGGATCGCGCGGGGCAAAAACAGGATAAGGCCGACTGCGAACGATTTAATGATATTATGCGGCTTATTCCCACTGTTACCGGGATGTTGGAAGGCAAACGCGTATCCGGAATGATCGGCAGTTCTTTCGACGCTAAAATAAATGTATTGACAAAGAGTGAATCCTGGTATAAATATTTAGACAGCCTGAAGGCGGAATTGCCCGAGATATTCAAGGTTTCGCGTGTTGATATAACACTCGCCGGGGTTATCGACCATTCGGCGGCGGCGGACGCTAATTATCCCGATATCGCTTTTCAGGCGCTTAAGGCCGACGGAACCAAATGCGAACGCTGTTGGAATTATTCACAGTCCGTAGGACGGGATCCCACGCACAACCGGATATGCGATAAATGCCTGGCGGTTGTGTTGAGC
>Ga0265297_10001230_pt1 | contig 62266 bp, 59 predicted proteins | sample Munlanlwell13791_FD_192502 | JGI IMG/M metagenome (GOLD analysis project Ga0265297, IMG submission 192502) | Leachate microbial communities from a municipal landfill in Southern Ontario, Canada - Leachate well 137-91 | ecosystem: Engineered > Solid waste > Landfill > Unclassified | place... | reverse complement strand
TTTGGCTTACTGTTATATCGCTTACGATTTTGGAGGTTCCAGCATAATAACTTCCCGTCGCCACGCAACTTTGCTGGCCTTCCGAAGAACAATTCGCCGGCGATTCCGCTATGCTTCCCGCCACGCCAAATATATTTACGCCGCTTTTTATGTTTGCCGCCACCAAATCCGTATCTAAAGTGCTTTTCGCTGCTTGCGAAACATAACAGGTTCCGCCATTATCTGCAGCGCAATTTGCCATTGTTCCCGTTACCGAAGCTCCGTCTACCCACGCCACTAATCCCGAAAGTATTTGACTGGCTACCGCCGTTCCGCTTGAAGTATTCACCACATTGGAATCCCCCGCCACGCCGAATATATTTGCCCCGCTTTTTATATTTGCCGCTATTAGATCCGCATCTCCCGCGCAATATCCTGTTCCATTATGATAGCCGGTTGTAATTGTTTGATTAGAAGTTGACGGTGTGATTGTTTGCGCCCCCACATTTGCCATTGTTCCCGTTACCGAAGCTCCGTCTACCCACGCCACTAATCCCGAAAGTATTTGACTGGCTGCCGCCGTTCCGCTTGAAGTATTCACCACATTAGAATCTCCCGCCACGCCGAATATATTTACTCCCGCTCGGATATTTGTCGTCACTAAATCTGTGTCAAGAGCACTCTTAGTCGTCTGTGTTATATAACATTGCCCTGTGTCGTTCGTCGCCACGCAATCCCCGATTAATCCTGACACTCCCGCCACCGTATCAATACTTCTCACATTGGCTATACTCGGAAAATCAGCCACTCCGTCGTTTATCGCTTTTAAAAAATTAAAAACTGTTTTGCCGTTTGCGACTGTTGCGCTTGTTCCAAGCAAATCCGTTATCTTTGCGCTGTCTGTTCCATTTGGCGTTTGCGCCACCGGCGAACTGCCCATATTGGTAAAAATAAGCCGCAAATACCCAAAAATTGTATCCGTTCCGGTCGTCACGCTATTTGGCGTACCCAAAGATGTCTCAATTTGCCCCACAGAATCCGCGCTCGTCGGCTCAGTTATAGAAGGAACTGTTGTCGGCTCAGTGAAAGCCAAGGCCACTGAAGCTCCTAAAACCGCCAAAAGTCCAAAAACAACCCCACCTAAAGCATTATAAAAAATTTCACGCTTTTTCTTTCCGTTTATCTTGTTCCGGCTACGCATATGACGCTATTTGTTAATTCTTCTTTTTTTAAACTGCTTGTAACATCTCCAGCTCTAAGATTCATTCTCCACGCCCTTGTCGCATCACCCAAAAATTCTGTTCCTGACCAAAAATAATATGGCTTGTCGAGAAGCGAACTGCTCGCCCCGTCTATATATCCTTGCATTAATTCTTTTTGCGTCGGCAGTCTCCAATTATCAAACCCGGCATATTTTATTTTATTTAATGCCGCGCAAAACCCCAACGCCGCTCCTCCTGAAATTTTTCCTTCTTTGTTAATGACAAATTGGTTGCTTAAGGGAAAATTAGACGGCGCACTCCAAACCAGTCCCGACAAAATATCAAATTTTGTTTCTCCGGAATAAAGACCGACCGTCTTGCCATTCGCCGCATATTTCACTTCCTCAAAATTTCTAAAAGGCGAACCTCCCACATCTTTCCAAATATCATTATTCGGCTCTATAATGCTTCGATCGTCAAAAATTTGATCGCTGTTCTTTTGTGAAACTTTGATCACTTTTTCCGCGCTCGTGTTTTCCGCAATCTGTCTTTCTTTTATTTCACTTATTTTGGAATTGTAGTAAAAAACACAAGCAAAAAAAACAACAATCACCGCTATCATCCAAATTATATTGCTGTAAGAAAAAAAACCTTCTTTGTTTTTTAAATTCATTAAACCTTTTTTAAATTATACCAAAAAAATAAATAAAAAACCTGTGTATAGAAATCCTTTATGTTTAAAACTATTTTCCTTTTCGAATTTGAATATTAAATTTTTAAAGTTATATTATTAATTATAAATCAGTCTTTTATTATCAATACCCCTGTAATTTTAAAACACCAGCCGTTCCGATAGAAACCGTTGTTGAAGTTGAAAAAACATTACTGGAAAAAGAAAGCGGACCATCTGTTCCATATCCTCCGATCCAATCCGATTGATTAAAAGAAAAGTTCCTATATCTCGCAAAGTAGTTTACTAACGTCACATCCCCCTCTGCTCCCTGCCAAGTCACTTTTATCGTCGTCTTTTGTGTTGATGGGTCAAGCGACCCTCCAGAAGTTACAATTGAGTCATTAGAATCCGAGCGATAAACATTTTCTACATAAAAATATCTGGTATAATTAACTCCGTCTTGTGTTATTGTTTCTTCTCCTGAAGCAGAAGTAAAAGGAGATGAAGTTGTTATCATATAATAATGATTACTCGCCCCTTTCGTTAAGCCATAGAACCCGCTCCAATTTGCGTCGGAAAAAACTTCCAGATCCACCTCTAACTCTTTCGCCAAAAAAGTCGCGGCTTTCATTTTTCTTATATCTGAATTAGAACGCACTGAAACTCTCGCTATACCGACTGTTGAACCGAGAATTATCGCCCCCACTCCCACTCCGACTAAAAGTTCCATCAAGGCCTGTCCGCTCCGCCTTGATAAAAATTTATTCGCTATAATTTTAATTGAAACAAATCTATCTTTTATATTTTTTATTATTTTCCCTTTCATTTTATTAGACACTTTTTTTCAAATTGATAAATATCTAATAACCAATCTCTATTTTCTAGTCACTAGTTACTATTTACTGAACTTATTTTAATTATACTACATCTCCTCTGTTTCTTTATATAAATCTTTTATTTCTTTTTCGGAAAGTGCCCTATTATAAATTCTCACCTCATCGATTAACCCAGAAAACCACCCCACATTTCCAGAACAGCTGGAAGGATCTAAACCAAAAAATATAAAATTACTCGCTCCACTTGCCGTATAATTTGCTTGCGCCGTTGATGCTTCCAATTTTCCATTTAAATAAATACGGAGTCCGTTTGTTGCACTCCAAGTATTGGCAAAATGATACCAAATTCCAGGTGTTAAAGTTGTCGTTCCGGTTACTGAAACTGCCCCGCTGTTATAGCTATATCCTCTTATTTTTCCACCAGCTATTGCTACCGGCGGTATACACCATCCTGTTCCGCCAATCACGCTCGACATATGAATTATATTTCCATCTGTTTCTCCTGTCCCCAGTTTCACCCAACCCATAAAAGTATATGCTTGATTGCTTGTTCCAAGGTCAGTGAATCCGCTCGCTCGCGCATAATTGCTCGTTCCGTTAAAAGACAAAGCTCTTTGGATTTTTCCCGCCACTCCCGATGTCGCTCCTGATATTGTGGCATTTACATATTTTCCGCTGGAATCAAACGCCGAAACTACCGATGCCGGGTCATCAAATTTGTAATAAGCCAAGAGTCCATATCCGTTTTTTATTTTTTCCGCCTTGCCTCTCGGGTCTAATCTTATTCTATAGCTCCCCTCCACCCCTGTTGACCCTATATCCACATAATTTTCCGCGGACGGCACTCCCGTCGCTTTTGTCACTATCATCTCTGTGCTGTTTCCCTCGGTTGGATATAAAAATTTTACCGTTTTCGGAAGATAGAAAATTGATTTTTGCGTTCCGGTTGCAAAACTTGTTCCGTAATACTGGACATAATAATCATCTCCGCTCGTCGCATTAAAAAATTTTATTCCCCAAGCATTTGACCTTTCTTGCTTTAAGGCTTTATCCTGCGTTTCTCTTATAGTTGTAAGAATCATATCCGCTTCTCCATCAAGAATTTTTTTTGTTCTAACTGACATCATTCCTGTTGTCCCAACCACTGACAAAAGCGTCAAAACCCCGATTGAAATAATCATCTCCATCATTGTAAACCCATTTTCTTTCCTCAAAACTTTCTTTATAAAATTTTTCCCTTTTTTCATTTTTTTTAATTAAAATTGTCCGACTAATTGATAAACCGGGATAATAACCGCAAGCGCAATACCCCCGATTATCAGTCCCAAAAATAAAAGCATCATTGGCTCTACGAAAGACACTAGCGCTTTTACTGAAACATCTATTTCTGTCTCATAGAAATTTGCCAAAGTATCAAGCACGTCTTCCACATGCCCCGCCTTTTCTGAAACCGCAACTAGATTACTCACTACTTTTGGAAAATCTCTTTCTCTTTTAAAAGCGTCTCCTAGTGTTAATCCTTTTGAAATCCCCTCTCTTGAAATTCTCATCAAACTTGCTTTTATTTCTTCATTCCCGACCGCTTCCGCTGTTATTTCAATCGCGTCAAGTATCGGTAGTCCCGACCTCATTAAAGACGACAGCGTCGTGGCAAACCTCTGTAAAGCTATCTTTTTTAAAACTCCGCTCACAACCGGAATATAACTTACGACTCTGAAAAAAATTCTTCTTCCCACTCCTGTTTTCATAAAAAAATAAATTCCTCCTCCGGCTAAAAAAGCGAAAAGTGGAAAAAAGATAAACATATAATTCCCCAAAAATCCTCCTATTGAAAAAACTATTTTTGAAAAAAGAGGCGGCTCAAAACTTCCCGTCTGAAACATTCCGGAAATTTTTGGCAAAGCGAAAGTTACCAAAAAAACCACCATCACAACAGACATGCCAAGCAAAAGCAGCGGATAAACCATTGCTGATCTTATTTTATTTTTTAAAACCTGCTCTTTCTCAAGTGAAATCGACAAATCCTCAAAAACTTTTTCCAAATTTCCCGATGTTTCTCCCGCTCTTATTAAACTCACAAAAACCGGTGAAAAAGAATTTTTATGCTTGGCAAATGTGGAATAAAACGGCTGTCCTTTTTCAAGCGTTTTTCTCACTTCAAGAAGAATATCTTTCACTGCCGGCTTGTCAAAATCGTCTATTAAAATATTGATGGCTTTTAACAAATCCGTTCCCACTTTCAGCATTAAAGCCAAATACTTAGTTAAAAAAACTTTATCTGAAGTGTTCACGCTTCCTCTAAAAAGCGACCGGGAAGCAAAAGATAAGCTCTTGGCCGGCTTAACGGAAATCGGCCGAAGCCCTTTCTCGGAAAGCATTTCTAAAACTTCTGCCGGTCCTTCCGCCTCAATCTCTCCTTCCGCTACTTTTCCGTTTATTTCTGAAGCGATGTAGCGATATTTCATTTGATTTTAAATTTCTAAAAGTTTTTTATAAGCGGAAAACGGGTCCGGGTCGTTAAAGATAAAAGATGATGATACGAGAACATTCGCTCCCGCTTCTTTTGCGCTTCTCGCCGTTTTTTCATTTATTCCTCCGTCCACTTCTATTTTAGCATCTGGCAAGTTCTCTCGCAAAAACTTTATCTTCTCGATTGTTTCTTCTTTAAAATCTTGTCCGGAGAATCCGGGCGGCACCGAGAGCACTTGGAAAAAATCAAACTCTTTCAAAAAAGGAAAAATCATTTCTTTTCCGGTTGAAAACAAAATGGAAATTCCCGGCTCTATTCCGTTTTCCAAACAGATTTTCTTTATTGTTTTAATATCGCTTAAAGTTTCCAAATGAAAAATTGCTCTCTTTATTTTCCCCGCAAGAAGCCACGGCAAAATTTTTTCTTCCGGCTCCTGCGCCATAAAGTCCATTTCAATTTTTACTTTATCGGAAATTTCTTTTAAATCTTCCGGGCTTAAAAAAATTTTTCTTTCCCCGAATGTTCCGTCAGAAAAATCAATTTGCGTCCACTCCGCTCCGATTTTTTCGACAATCTCAAGTTTCCTTTTTATTTCCTCAAAATTTTCTTCATTTATACTTGGTATTACCTCCATAATTATGAACTCTATAAACTTTTAACTTTAAAAACTTTATTAACTTTACGAACTTTATGAGCTTTTTAACTATTTTTGTAGCTCAATTCTTTTTATTTTCTCAATTCTTCTTTTATGCCTTTCTTCTCCGGAAAAAGGCGTTTTTAAAAAAACCTTCAAAATCTCCATCGCCGCATTTTCATCAAGAAAACTAGCCGCTAAAACCAGCACATTCACGTCGTCCTCCTGTCTCGCGTCAAAAATTTGGTCTGTGGAAAATCCGATTGTTGCTCTCACTCCTTCAAATTTATTCGCCGCGATATTCATTCCCGCTCCCGAACCGCAAATCAAAATTCCTCTCGCTTCTCCCGCCGCTGACGCCAGTTTTATTTCTTTTGCAAGCTCCTCCGCAAAATCCGGATAATCGTCTCCCTCTTCATAATTCTTGTTTCCAAAATCTTTCGGGTCATATCCTTGCTGCTTTAAAAATCCGATCAGTTCGTTTTTTAATCTGAATCCTTTATGGTCTGCTGCTATATAAATCAACATACAATAGTAAAAAGTTATAAAGTTAAAAGTTCTTAAAGTTTTTTTATAAAACCAGACATAATTTTTGATATTTCTTCTGAAATACCACTTAATTTCTCAAAATTTATCTTATCTATATATCCTAATTCAAAAGCAATATTTAACATAGACCTCACCTCTCCACATGAACCTTTAGCTATAAAAAGAAAATGTTTAAATTCTTTATTTCCTTTTCTTTCAAAACCTTCTGCTGAATTATTCATTACAGACACAGCCGCTCTTTGGATCTGGTCTCTAAAACCAAAATCTTTAACATTTCTAAAAGTTCTATAAATTTCCACTACTAAAAATTTCGATCTCTTCCAAAATATTAAATCTTCAAATCTTTCAGCTTTCACTTTTAACTTTAAACTTTATAAACTTTTAACTTTACGAACTTTATAAACTTTATAAACTTTTAACTTACTTCTTTAGCGCCTTTTTCACATGCTGCGCTAAAGTGGCCACATATCCCCATTCATTGTCATACCACGACAAAACTTTCACCAAATCTCCATCCACCACTTTTGTGAAAGATAAATCCACAATCGCCGCAAATGGTTCTCCGATTATGTCTCCCGAGACAAGCGGCTCTTCGGTTACTTTCAGCACTCCTTGCCATCTTTCTTCCTTTGCCGCTTCTCTTAAAATCTGATTCACTTCTTCCACGCTTGTTTTTCTTTTTGCTAAAAAAGTGATGTCCGCCGACGACCCGGTTATAACCGGCACTCTCATTGCCACCCCGTCAAATTTTCCCGTCATTTCCGGCACCACTCTTGTCGTCGCTATCGCCGCTCCCGTCGTTGATGGAATTATATTCTGCGCTCCCGCTCGGCCTCTTAAAAAATCTTTTCCCTTCACCGGCCCGTCTGTGATTAGCTGTGTTCCCGTATAAGCGTGAATTGTGTTTAAAACCGCTTTTTCTATTCCTATTTTCTCCGATAAAATTTTCACTACCGGCGCCGTCGCGTTCGTCGTACATGACCCATTGGAAGACAAAACACAGTTTGCCAGTTCTCCGTCATTTATTCCCATTAAAATTGTTTTTCCTCCTTCTATTCCTTCTTCATCTTTAGCCGGCGCGGTTATTACCACTCTCTTTGCCCCTGCCGTTAAATGCGCTTTCGCTTTTTGAAATCCTTCAAAAGCTCCGGATGACTCCACAACTGCATCAATTCCCATTTCTCCCCACGGCAACTTTTCTGCTTCCTTTTCCTGCAACATTTTTATTCTTCTTCCTCCGATAACAAGCTCTCCGCCTTCCATTTTCACTTCCTCCGGCCAATTTCTATAAACCGAATCATGCTTGAATAAATAAGCCAAATTTTCCGCCTCTCCCAAGTCGTTTATCGCCGCCACTTCAATCTCCGACTCGTTTATAATCTGTCTCAAAAACAATCTCCCAATTCTCCCAAACCCGTTTATTGCAATTTTTTTCATACATTTTTTTCCCTTCAACCCCCGCTTTTATTCCCTGAGCCCGTCAAAGCCTGCCTGCCGGTAGGCAGGGGTTTCCTTTTTTACTTTTAATTTCTACATTATATCACTTTTCAAAAAAACTTTTAACATTGACAAATCAACAAAAAAGAATATAATATTTTAAGCATCAAAAATCAAATAAAAGGAGAAGAGAAATTGATCACTACATTTGAAAAGTTGCAAGAAGGTGACATTTTTACAACAGCAATCACTTCAAGCGAAACTCAATCTTTATCAAGTACACTATTTTTTTCTTTTCTTTTTATAAAAAGTAAAGAAGAAGCTCGTTATGCAATATTTTGTTGTGGCAAATGCAAATTTGTGCCATATGATGGACACTGCACTTCTTCTGTTCATTTTCCCCCAAATACAGAAGTGATAAAACTGAAAATAGCTGATTAATCTTCAAATACTTTTAAAGCCCTTAATCGGGCTTTTTTGTTATTAGTAATTTTGCATTTTTATTCCCCCCTCAAGACTCTTCCTGGTCTTTTTTTATAAATTACTTTTTATTTTCATCTTATTACCACTTTATCTTCCCACAAAGAAATTATTTAAAAACTGCCGACAATTCTGAAAAAATTCCTGCCTGCCGTTAGGTAGGTTGGCGATTAGCCCTTTTTTCGAAGATTTGTCGGCAATTAGAAGTTGCCAAAAACAACTTCTACTTTATCTCCTTCCTTTATATTATTCTTTTCCGCTTCTCCAGCTTTTATTTCTAAAATCTTATCAACTGCTTCCGACAGACCTGTCTCGCCAACTTTTTCTGATACTGGCGGACCTGTCTCGCCAACTTTCTTAGTTGGTGGATAAAAAACTTTTCCTTCTTTATAACTCTCTGGTTTCACCTCTTTTGTCACTCCCACCACCTCTTCTCCTTTTATCCAAACAATATCTATCGCAAAATTCATATCTTTCATCCAAAAACCAGGTTTTCCCGCTATGCTATAAACAAAAAGCATTCCTTCTTTTTCTCCTAAATTTTCCTTTCCTGATAATCCTCTCGTTCTTTTAAAAGTATTATCCGCCACTTCCGCCAAAAATTTCGCTTCTCCTTTTTCCGTTTTAAATATAACTTCGGCTTTCCTGTATTCTTCTTTTTGCGCCAAAACAAAGCCGAGAATCATTATTCCCGCTCCCGCTAAAAGCACCGCCGCTAAAATTGTTATTGCCATTTTTTTCATCTTTCTTTCACGTCATTTCCGCCTGTCTCGCCTAAATCTTGCCGAGAAAAACACAGGCAGAAATCCAGTTTCTTTAATTACTCGTTAAACTCATTTTTAGTTATTCTTTCATTAGTCATTAATTAATCATTAGTAATTAGAAATTAGTAATTCGCAAACTTCTAATAATTTCCCGACTTACAAATTACTCAACATATAAACTGCCACCCCAAACGCCACCGACACATTCAGCGATTCTTTCTTCCCCAACATCGGAATTTCTAAAATCTTATCGCACTTTTTCAAAATCTCTTTAGAAACGCCTTCCACTTCATTTCCAAAAATCAAAGCAATTTTATCTCTGTCATTTCTACGACTCAAATCAGAAAGACCATCCTTTCTGTTATTCCCGCTTGTCTCGCCAAAAGGCGGGCGAAGGCCTGCCTGCCGGAAGGCATGGCGGGAATCCAGTTCCTTATATTTTTTCGCAAACTCAAATAAATCCTCTGATTTTTTGTTCTGCTCCACTGCCGCCACTAAAAATCCTTCTTTTTTCAATTTATCAATCAATTCAAAAACATCTTTTCCTTTCTCATATTCTACGCTCTTTTCCGCTCCTAAAGAAACTTTTGTAAAATCTTTTCTTTCTCTTCCGAATCGGTCAAAAGGCGCCGGCGTCGTTCCTGTTAAATAAATTTTTTTCACTCCCGCCCCATCCGCCGTCCGAAAACACGCCGCCGTATTATAAACGCTTCTAAAATCATTTAATACCACCGCTATTCTATTTTTATTTTTTATTTGCACTCTTTTTTTAAAATCTCTCCTTTTTCCAGTTTTTCCCAATTTATCTCATCAATCTTTTTTCCTGCTTTGTCATAAAAGATAACCCCGTTTTTTTCGTAAGCCAAACTATACGACTTCGGCCATAAAATATCTGCCGCCCCGCCATATCCCTCGCTATGCCCGAGAATCATCTGTCCTTTTCCTGTTATCTTTTTTCCCGAAAGTAAACTCTCGGAAACAAGAGTCGTTTCCGCTCCCGTTGATGATTTTTTCTTTATCGTCCACCCTTCCAAATTTATTTCTCCCTCTCCTAAATTTACTGCTTTTATATATTCATCGTCCGCGTTTCCATCACTTCCCGCTCTCGCCTCGCTTATACAAATTTCCCCTTCCGCCACAACTTCCGTCTGACTTGAAACTTCTTCTCCTTCTCCGTTTTCTCCGCCAGCTCGCAAACTTAACTTTTCGCTCGCCACCACCACTCCATTATCGCCTCCCGGCGTTCCGCCGGCTATTAAAGAATCTTTCCATTCTAAAGTTATCCAATCCCTTTCCATCGTCTTTTTCTCTTTGGCATTTCCCGCCGGCCAATCTTTATCCGCCTCTGCCTTGTCCACTAAATTGCAGCTCGCGTCAAAAAGATAAATTCCTTCATCCTCGTTTCCTAAAGCTCCTTTATAAATTATTCCCGCCGCCACTCCTTGAATCGTTTCATCATCTCCTCTTTCTAAAACCATAATTTCTCTCGCTTTCATCTTTTTTCCTTCCGGAAAAACAATATTTAAATTTCCGTCTTTATTCCTTAACTCCCATCCGCTTAAATCAACCTCGCTCTGCGTTGTGTTTTTCAATTCTATCCACTCATCGCTTGTGGAAATTCCCGTTCCCATCCACGCCGCTTCCGAAAAATAAACCCCTCTTCTGTCCGGAACTTTGTAATCGTTTATCGCGCACTTTCCCCCACTCTCCGCTTGTTTCACTAAATCTTGTTCTAAAACCGCTCCATTTCTCCATTCTAAATTTTCTCCGCTTATTTCCACTTTATCGGTTTTAAGTTGCACCGTCGCTCCCGCCATGTTTATGTTTAAAATTACCTGCTGCGGAAAATTCGCTTCGCTTGTTTCCGCTTTTTTTGTTTCAAGATAATTTTCTTCGCTCGCCATCGCTCCCGTCTCTTCCAAAACTTCTTTTTCCTCCCCGCCGGAAACTTTATTCTCCGAAATCGCCACTTCCGCCAATATCTTTTCCCCCGAAAAAGTCCGATGCAAATCCGCCCATAATCCATTTCCCACCACTCCGGAATTTCCCGTCAAAAATCCGCCCATAAATATTATCGCTCCTAAAATTGCCAAAACTCCTCCATTCATAAAAAGATTATAATCCGCTTTCTTTCCAAAAAAAATCCCGGAATTACTTCCGAGATAAACTATTGTCTTGTCTTAGAAAAATTATACTTTCCCCTCTATTTCTCTTAGAAGTGAAGAAGAAATTTCTACTACATCCTCTCCTTCTCCTACATTAGCAATTTCTCCCTTTTCCTCTTCATTAAGTACCTTTCCAACAACAAATATCCTTCCTTCCTCACTTCTTAAAATCTGAGGACAGCCCAATCCGCCAAAACTTTGATGCGCCAACACGGTTAAATTCATAATCTAAATCTCCTTCCTCTAATCTTTCTAAATCCTTGAATTCTTCCAAAATCAGCAGAGGCAGACTTATGCTATTTAAAATATAACACAAAGCAAAAATATGTAAATATATTAAAAAAAATAAAGGCCCGGAAAAAATTCCAGGCCTTAAAAGTACGATTTCTACACTTCTTCCAATTCTGTTTCCATCTCCTCATTAAAATCTCCGGAAGGAAACACCAGAAAGGCAACGCACGGAAGAGGCCACAAAACTCCCCATCCGATTGCCGTAAAGAACGACAGAAACCCGAAGCACCGCTCACCGCTTATATACCGTAAAATAAAATAAGCGGAAAACCCGAAGAAAAAATAAATAATCGCGAAAGTCATCATCCTTTTTCTCCTTTTTGCCTCGACTTTTACGTCGGGGTTTCTTTTTTATTTTTCTCAAAAATTGCTTTTCATAGTATAACATATTATATAAAAAAATCAACCCCTTGTTTTTTAGCTCTTTTTATATAGAAAACTCCGACTCCGCTAACTAGCAAACGTCGGAACTGCTTTATCACCACTTCTCCTCCTATTAAATAGGTTTAAAACTCTAAACTAGTCCGAAATAAAAAAGCCTGGAATTTCTTCCAGACCTTTAAAATATTCAAAGTCTAATTTATATAGCAACAGGTTGTCCTTTATCAAACTTTAATATTGGTTTGAGAGATAGTTGAAGATTTATCTCTTTTCCATTTTTCCAATCATTAAAATTTGTCACATCTCGCCTGTTTAAAACCTCACAAAGACAAAGCATATCTCCATCCATTATTGATACGCCTTGAGCCTCAAACAATCCCTTCAAAAAGTTGTTTAGAGTCTCCTTTATTGACTTTTGTCCTTCATTACATTCTTCGTCTGTCAAAAGTAATACCATAAAATCAACATTATCACAATCCTCAAATGAAAGAGTTCCTATTTCAGTATGAAAATGATCAAAAGACCAACTTGATAAAAGAGCATATTGTCTGTAAGACATTTTCCTCTCCTCTCTAAATTTCTAAAGATTTTATATTACTACCAAAAAAAATAGCATAGAAAAAACTTATCGTCAAGTCTACTCCCCTTCCTGAATGCATTTAGAAATCTCAAAAAATAATTTTGAAAACCAGAAACTCTTTATTAAAAAACCAAGCGCTCTTCTTTAAAAAAAGTTGTCGCAGACAACCTCCTTATTCTCACTCTTTTTCCCAAGAATATTCAGAATTATTATTAAATAATTTTCCGGTTTTTTGAATATATTCGCAAAAGATTAACTTTAAAAATCAGAAACTTTTCCTTTAAAAGTTGTCGCAGACAACCTCCTTGTTATAACTTTTCCTAAAAAATATTCGGGAAATTACAGACAAAGAGTAGAAAGTTTTTTAGAAGATCTCGGAGCTTCGGCAGCTTGGTTATCCGCTTTTTAAACGGATATGCCGAAGCGAGAGCCAGCGGACATTTGCCGCAGGAGCAAATGGACCGCGTTTCTAAAAAACTTTCTACTCTTTTATTTATTTAACCACTCCTGAATATTCAACACCGCCTTCACTGCATCCCCCGCCGAAATATTATTTTGCTTATATAGAACATCCGACACGTCTCCCGCCGCCCAAATCCCGGAGAAAGACGACATCTGCGTCCTGTGATCCACAATTATTTCCCTTCTCTCATTCAGATTAACCAAATCCTTTACCATATCGGAATTCGGTGTTGACCCGATTTCCACAAACACTCCCTGAACTTTTAGTTCTTTTTTTTCACCATTATTTAAATCTTCGTATTTCAACCCGCCAACCATTTTTTCTCCTAAAATTTCCTCGACTTTCGCTTTCAATATTATTTCCACTTTTTCGTTTCCTTTCACCTTCTCCTGTGTTATTGCGTCTCCTTTCAAAAAATCGCCGAATTCCAAAAGATAAATTTTATTGGCGTAAGGCAAAAGGTCTAAAACCGATTCGAGCCCCGCGTTTCCTCCGCCGACTACCGCCACGTCCTTTCCGCGGAAAAGTGGCGCGTCGCAAGTCGCGCAATAAGCCACTCCTCTCCCCGCAAATTTTTCTTCTCCTAAAACTCCCAATTTTCTTCTTCTTGCCCCAAGCGCCAAAAAAACCGCTCTCGTCTCAAATTGTTTTCCTTCTTTTGTTGTTATTAAAAATCCTTCTCCGACTTTCTCTATTTTTTCCGCTCGGTCCGAAATTATTTCCAAACCTTTTTGCGCTTGCAGATGTTTCTCAAATTTTTTTGCCAAATCCGTTCCGGAAATAGCCACCTCCCCTATCCAATTTTGGATTTCCTCTGAAACCACCGACTGCCCGCCGAATCCGTCCGATATAAAAACCGTCTTCATATTTTTTCTCGCCGCGTATACTCCCGCCGCCGTTCCCGCCGGCCCTCCCCCGATTATTGCTAAATCGTATTTCATTTTTTTATTTATTATTTATAAATTTATTTTTCTTCTTCGTTCTCATTCAGCCAAATCCATAAAGTTGAAACTATCGCTATCGTCCCTGAAAAAATATTGCTCCATAAAGCGAGCTCCAATCCTGAAAACCCAAGCACCCATGGCGAAACAAAAACCCAAATTCCTAAAATAATAAGCGTGATAAAAAGATTTCTGTTTTTCATAAAGATATTATAGTTAATTTTTTCTCTGAAATCTATTTGCCCCTCTTTTTGTACTAACATTTGACCCTTTTACGTAAAAATTATAAAATCACAAAAATGTCTTTGCGCTTCAAAAAAATAATCCTTTTTCTCGGCGATATCGCTATTTTTTTTGCGAGCCTCCTTCTTGTCATTTCCATTCGTTATCCGGAAAAAATCTTCGAGGAATTTTCCATTCATCTTCTTCCTTTTTCTTTTTTTCTTCCTCTCTGGCTCAGCATCCTTTACATCTCCAATCTTTACGAACAAAAAATTCTCAAAAACAACGCCGAGTTTTTTAAAACCCTTTTTCTCTCCCTTGTTGTCTGGGCGATAATTTCCATCATTTTCTTCTATTTCATTCCTTTTTTCGGCATCTCGCCGAAAACCAATCTTTTTCTCCTGCTCCTTTTTATGTTTATTTTTGAAACTCTTTGGCGCCGGATTTTTAACTCCATTGTTTATTATCAATCCTATCTGAATATTCTTCTTATCGGTTCTTCCGAAACCTCGCAAAAAATTTACGACTTTTTAAGAAACAATCGCCAGCTCGGCTATCGCGTTAAAGAATGGCTGAATGCCGAAGAAATGAAAAACTCGGAAAATTCCATCGAAAAAATTCTTTCCGAAAATAAAATAGATGCCATCATTCTGCCGGAAAGTTCTAAAAAACATCTCTCCAAAATCTCTGCTCTCTATAAAAGATTGAATCTTAATCTTGATGTGGAAAACACTTCCGATTTTTATGAAAAAATTTTTCAAAAAGTTCCGCTCTCCGAAATTGAAGACATTTGGTTTTTGGATAATTTGGCAAAAAGAAGAAAAGCCTATGATTCGATAAAACGCCTCGGTGAAATTATTTTTTCCCTTTTTCTTCTCGTTCTTCTCTCTCCGCTTTTTCTTTTTATCTTTCTTCTCCTTAAAATATTCTCCCCCGGCCCCGCTCTTTATTCTCAAACTCGCGTCGGCCGAAACGAAAAAGAATTCACTCTCTACAAGTTCCGCTCTATGAAAAAAGACGCCGAAAAAAACGGACCGGAATGGGCAAAGCAAAAAGATTCACGCCAAACCAGAATTGGCAGCTTTCTTCGAAAAACTCATCTGGACGAGCTTCCTCAGCTTTGGAACATTTTTTTAGGCGATATCTCCTTTGTCGGCCCCCGTCCGGAACGTCCGGAATTTGTCAAAAACTTAAAAGAAATAATTCCTTTTTATGAAACAAGGCATATTCTAAAACCAGGCGTCACCGGTTGGGCGCAAATCAACTATCGCTACGGTTCTTCCATAGAAGACGCTTATGAAAAACTTGAATATGACCTTTTTTACATTAAGCACCGCTCGCTCGGAAAAGATTTAAGTATTATTATAAAAACCATTAAAACTCTTTTTGCCACTCCGGAATAATGCTTAAAAAAATTTCTGCTCGCCTGTTTAAAAACGGCTCGCCAAAAGAAACTATCCTCAAAAACACTTTTTGGCTTCTTTTGGGTCAAGTTCTCGGCCGCTTGATTAGAACCGCTCTCATTGTTTATGCCGCAAGAGTCTTGGGCGCTGGCAGTTGGGGCGCCTTTTCCTACGCTCTTTCCCTCGCCGCTTTTCTTTCCATTTTTTCCGACCTCGGCCTGAATGCTTTTACGACAAGAGAACTTTCTCGCGAGGGAACTAAAAACTTTTCTCTTCTTTCCGCCGGCTTTTTCGTAAAATTCTTTTTCACCGCCCTTCTTATTGTTCTTGCCTTTCTTTTTTCTTCTTATCTTTCTCCACTTGAAGAAGCGCGCGGACTTATTTTTATTGCTGTTCTTATTTTTGCTTTTGATTCTGTTCGCGATTTCGGTTCTTCTTTGACTCGCGCCGCTGAAAAAATGGAAATCGAATCTTCGGTGAATATTTTTACCAATCTGATGATTGCCGCTCTCGGCTTTCTTCTCCTTTTTTCTTTTAAAAACAGCTTTTCTCTCGCCTGGGGCTATGCCTTGGGCTCCCTCTCCGGTTCCATCCTTATGATTTTCGCCGTCCGAAAAACTTTTCCTCTTTTTCTTAAAAAAATAAACTTTTCCGATATTAAAAGAGTTCTCTCTCTTTCTCTTCCTTTTAGCGTTATGTCCATTATGGGAGCGGTTATGATTAACACCGATATCGTTATTATCAGTTGGATGCTCGGAGCCGAAGCTACCGGCCTTTTCGCCGCCGCCGAAAAACCCATTCAGCTTCTTTATCTTTTGCCTTCGGTTTTTGCCGCCAGTCTTTTTCCGATGATGTCTAGAATTTCCGAAAATAAAAACGGCGAATTCAAAAAAGTTTTTGAAAAATCCATCTCGGCTGTTCTTGCCCTCGCTCTTCCAATTTCTTTTGGCGGTTTTATTTTAAGCGAAAATATTATCCGCCTTCTCTACGGTCCCGCTTATCTTGCTTCCGGTTTAAGCTTTGCCATTCTTTCTCTTACTATTTTTATAATCTTCCCTTCCATTATTATCGGTAACGCCGTTTTTGCGCTAAACGAACAAAAAAAGCTTATTGCCTTCTCCTGTTTCGGCATGCTCGGCAATATCATTTTAGATATCGTCTTAATTCCCAAATTTGGCATCGCCGGCTGCGCTTTCGCTACTCTTTTGAATCAACTTGCCATTAATACTTACCTTCTTTTCCGCGTCAAAAAAATCGTTTCTTTTTCTCTCTTTCCTCATTTGAAAAAAATTATTCTCGCCTCTCTTCTTATGTCCGCCCTCACTTTTTCTCTTTTCTATTTTGAATTTCATCTTATCTCAAACATCCTCCTTTCCTCTCTCTTCTACCTCGCTCTTCTTCTCCTCTTCAAAGAAAAACTTCTTTTCTCTCTTTTTAAAAAATAGAATATTTTTAAAAAACCAATCATTTCATTTTTTATAAAATTTGCCGCAGGCAAATATTTACCCCGTATTTTATCGGGGCATTATTATCACTCTTACTCCTCTATGGAAAATTAAAAAAGAATAATAGCTAAAAAAATGCCTGTCCGCTCCGCAAACTGGCGGATGGCGGAATTGGTGACTAGCCCTGTTTTTAAAAATTTGCCGGTTATTCTTCTTCTTTCTTAAAAATTGCCGATTAGGCAATTACCTTATTATCACTCTCTACTTCCCTAAAAATTTTAAATAGAACAAAAAACATTCCTGAAAAACAATTGGTGATTAGCCCTGTTTTGAAGGATTGTTTTTTGTTCTATTAATCCGTCTAAAAACTGTTTTAAAAAATTACTTAATTATCACTCTGCTTTTCCCATAAAAATTAAAGAGCAGAAACATTCTCGAAGAAAACTGGCGATTAGCCCCTTTCTGAGAGATTGTTTCTGCTCTCTTAATTAGTTTTGTTTTTAATTTTTTTCTAATCTATTTCGTATCCCAACTTTTTTACATTTTCCAAAAACACCCTCACTCCCTCCGCATAATTTGCCGGGTCAAGTTTTTCCGCCATCCTCGCCTGCTCCACCGCTTCTTTTATTTTTCCCTGGTTTAGATAAAGTCCGGCCAGCTTCGCCCGATATTCCGGCAATCCCGGATGTTCCCTCACTGCCCCCTCAAACATTTCTATTGCCTTTTTGAAATCCTTAAGAACGATATAAATATCGCCCAGTTTTGCCAAATATTCATGGCTCAAACCTTCCCTCGCTAATTCCTCCACTTTTTCATTTTTTCCGGCAATAAGCGCGGTATAAGCCAAAGTTCCTCTTGTCACTTTGTAATTTTTATCAAGTTCATAAGCCTTTTCTGCAATATTGTAAGCTTTTTCATAATCTCCGCTCTTTAAATAACTTTCCACTAAAGCTATATAAATCTGCTGTTTATTCGGCGATATCTTCAAAGCTTCTCTTAATTCGTTGTTCCCCAATTCCCAATAGCTTTTATCCAAATCCGCAAATCTGGTATAAATCGTTCCCATAAACAATCTCATTCTTAAATTATTCGGGTCTCTTTCAATCTCTTTTTTCATCTCTTTCATGGTTTCTTCCATAAAAACTTTTTTCTCCGCTTCCGGAATTATATTTCCCTTGGAAGTCATTAAAATCTCATTTATTATTTTTCCCATCTGCTCCGCCATTTCCTCATTTCCGAAAGTGTTGTAATTCAAAATATTTTTAAAACTTTCCAAAACTTCTCCGCCTACCGTCTTTTTTTCATACATCATCTCTACCGATTTTATCATCGCTCTTGCTTGCAGATAAGGTTTGAAATTTATAAACCAGGAAACCGCTGAAAAGATGACGATTAAAACAGCTGCCGCCGATAAGCTTAAATATTTCCTGTCTTTTCCTTCTGAATTTCCCGCCTCCGGACTCCCGCCCGTTTCCTTTTTTAAAAAATCCGCGTAAGCAAGAAGCGAAAAAAACATCACGTAAGTCGCCATATTGTCAAAAACAAAAATATTTTGGACAAAATAAGAAATAAAAAGAGTTAGAATAATCGCTCCTGAAATCTTTTTCTCTTCTTCTCTCTCTCCTTTAATTACTCGAAGAATAACAAAACCGGCCGCGCCAAAAATAAAAAGATAAGATAAAAGTCCTAAAACTCCTCCGGCTACGAACCAATCCATCACCACATTATGCGCTCTATCAAACCACATCTCTTGGTTATAAAGCGCCGGGTCATAATACTTATTGAAAACATCCACAAAATTTTCCTGTCCCCATCCCAAAATCGGCCGTTCCATCGCTCCTTCTAACGCCATTTTCCAAACTAAAAATCTTCCAACAGTCGTTCGGTCAGAAAAAGAAATGGAAGTTAATCTCCTTAAAGTTTCATTTCCTGAAATAAAACTTGAATCTCTAAAAAACCAAATCAAAGCGGACAGCGCTAAAAGTATCGCGAGTCCCCACAAACTCGCTTTCTTTAAAATTTTTATTCCTCTTCCTTCTGTTTTTATAAAAAGAATAATTCCCGTAAAAATAATAAATCCAGCAAATAAAGCCACAAAAACTCCTCTTGTTGCCGACATATATATCGTAATCAAGTTGATTAAAGCTATTCCTGAAAAAACTATTTTTTTCCAAAATTCCTTGCTTTCTGTTAAAAGCGCGAGCGCTATCCCGAAAGCGAAAAGCGCAAACGCCGCGAGATATGTCGGATTTCCGAAAGTTCCTTCCGCGCGGAACCCTCCGATTATGGATTCTATTTTCCCCAATTTTTGCAATAAAGCGTATAAAAACTCCGCCGCCGAGACAAAAAGAGTCGCATTAAAAAACCAAAACCAATCGCTTCTTTTCTTTAAAGCAAAACGCGCTGCCAAGAAAAACAAAACCAGATGAATTAAATTCAAATATCCATCCATTCTTTCAAATCTTGACCAAAAACTCCGGTCAGGATTCGCGCCAAAATAATCGGCCACTCCGATAACGACTAAAAAAATCAAAACCGCCGCACTGATTAAAGAAATTTTCGGCTTTAACTTCCCTTTTAAAAGCCAGCCCCCGACCACAAAAGCAAAAGCTATCTCTATTAAAAATCTGAAGATAAAAGCTCTCGGAGCTACATATGGAAAGAAAGACGCCTTATCTATAAAAAGAAAAAGTAGCGGCGCCGCAAAAATTATCGCTTTTGCCCCCCATTCATAAAAAACCGCCAAGTTATTTTTATTCATTTTAGATTACTATAGCTTAAAAAAACTTATAATCAAAATAGAAAAGGCCCTTAAAGCAAAACTTGTTTATTCATTTGTTTTTTTGTTATCTTTATTTAAAATCGTCATATGCCGAAAAAGTTCAAAAGCGTTTCCATCATCACCCCCTTCTACAATCAAGAAGAGACCCTGGAACAAACCATAAAAAGCGTTCTTTCTCAAGAAGGCGATTTTAATTTGGAACACATCATCATTAATGATGGTTCTCCTGATAACGGCATAGAAATAATAAAAAAATATGAACTGCTTCTAAAAAACAAACAACTTCCGATTAATTGCGACCATTTAAATTTAAAATGGTTCGAACAAAAAAATAAAGGATTTGCTAGCGCTGTCAATAAAGGCATAAAAGAATCGTCCGGAGAAATAATCGGCTGGCTTAATTCGGATGATTATTTTGAACCTAACACTATAAAATCCATAATAAACGAATTTAATAACCACCCCGAAATGAGCCTCATTTACGGAGATTGCTATTCTCTTTATCAAGAAACCGGTCATAGAAAACTTCTTTCTTCAGAGCCGGGAAATTTTGAAAAATTTTTACGCCGTAACCACAGTATCTGCCAACCCGCCGCTTTTTTTACTAAAGCAATAATTGATAAAATTGGTTATCTCGATGAAGGCTTAAAATGCGCCCCCGATTATGATTTGTGGCTAAGAATCTTAAAAAACGGAAAATCGCTTCACTTAAAAAAAATTTTGGCTACCTATCGCCAATGGGAAAAATCCGTTACAGTTTCAAAAAAAAATCTTTGCAATAATGAAAGAAAAGAAGTTATGAAAAGGCACGGAGGAAATATTATTGACCCGAAAACTATTTACGCTTTAAGAGCTAAAGTTCCTTTTTCCTCGTATTTACGCTCTCGTTTTCCTAAAACATACAATCTGATAAAAAAATTATTTTATTTTTTTATAGACAAATTAAAATACGCCGAACCGAAAATTGCCGATTTAAAGAAAAAAAATCTCGTCCTTTTCATGACCTCAGGCATGAATTTCAAAAACTGGGAAAAATCCGGCCTGCTTTCCCGCGAAATCGCTTCTTATAATCTCTTAGCTCTGCGCTTCAAAAATATTTTTATTTTCACTTATGGCGACAAGAGCGAACTCGCTTACCAAAAATTTTTAAAACCGAACATTAAAATAATCTACAAAAATGTTCGGATGCCCATTCGTCTTTATTATTGGTTTGCCCCCTTTCTCCATCTTCCGACAATTCTCCGTTCTCACTTTTTTAAAACCAATCAAATGCGCGGCGCCAAAACCGCTCTCATTGCCAAGTTTATCAATCCTTTCGCCAAACTTATCATCCGCACCGGCTATACTCAGTCGCTTTTCGACACTAAAGAAAATAAAAATATTTTTAAAATTAAACGCTTGGAAAAAACCGCCTATCGTTTTTCTAATCACGCTTTTGTCACTTCCCTCGCTGATAAAAAATATCTGATAGAAGAATATAAAATCCCTGAAAATAAAATTTCCGTTATTGCTAACTATATCGATACTGACATTTTCAAACCTCTAAATCTGAACAAATATTCTGACCGCCTTATTTTTGTCGGCCGTCTCAATGAGCAAAAAAACCTTTTTTCTCTGATTGAAGCTCTTTCCGGAACCAATCTTTCTTTAGATATAGTCGGTTCAGGCAAATTAAAAGATAAACTGGAAAATTTTGCCGAAGAAAAAAATGTTTCTGTTAATTTTCTCGGCATCATCCCGAACAATTCCCTGCCGGAAACGCTTAATCGTTATGAAATTTTTATTCTCCCTTCTCTTTATGAAGGTATGCCTAAAACCCTTCTCGAAGCCATGTCTTGCGGACTTGCTTGTGTCGCCACCGACGTTCCCGGCAGCCGCGAAGTGATTAGCGATAATTTTAACGGCCTTCTTTCTGAAATTTCTCCGGAAAGCTTAAGAGAAAAAATAAAAGAGCTCGCTGTAAACGCCGAACTTCAAAAAAAATTAGGAAAAAATGCTCGCCGCTTTGTTTTAGAAAATTTTTCCCTTTCCACCCAAATAGATAAAGAAATTAGTATTTATAAAAAATTAGTTAGAAATTAGAAATTCTTAATTAATTATTTTTATGTTTGGCTCCACTTCTTTTTTTAACATCAACGCTGACCGCCGGCTTTCCAAATGGGGCATGCGTCTTTTTATGGCCGGCAATCGCCTGAACAACTCTCTTCCTTATTCGTTTCTTGATAAAAAACTGAAAATAAAAAATTTTTCTTTAAGCGAACAAGAACTGAAAAAATTTTGGCCTTTGACCGAAATAAAAAGTTCTCCCTCGAGAAAGCTTTCCGACCTTTTCTGGCTTTCCCTCCCTTGGACAAAAATCAAGGAAGAACTTAACGCCATTAATATTTTTGACGTTGGTTGCGGCTCCGGCAATTACGGAAAATTTTTTGCTAATAAAGCCGGCGCTGAAATTTCTTCTTATGTCGGCATAGATTCTGTTTTCAACAAAAATTGGCCGGTCTTGGAAAAAGAATTCCCGGATTTTAAATTTCATGAAGGAAACAGCCAAAATGTTTTTCCTTCAATTCCTAAAAAAACCAATCTCTTTATCAGCCAATCCGCTATCGAGCATTTTAAAAAAGACCTTTATTTTTTTAAACAAATCAAAAAATTCATTTTATCGGAAAAAAAACCGACTCTTCAAATTCATCTCTTCCCCTCCGCCGCCTGCCTTCCTCTTTATCGCGGTCATGGTTTTCGCGAATACACTCCCAAAACCGTTTCCAAAATTTCCCGCCTCTTTTCGGATTTTTCCGATTGTTTTCTCTTTAATCTCGGCGACAAAAATTGCAATCGCCTCCATTTCGATTTTATTACCAAACCTAAATATATTGCCCGTTCCAAAGACCGTCGCGAACTTGAAACTGAAAACTACAACTCTCTGCTCCTTTCCGCTGTTAAAAACAGTTTTCTGAATTCCTCCCAAAAAACTTCTCCCGGTTTTTATGCTCTTGTCATCCATTCTTTTAAAAATAAATCAATCTTTTAATGATAAAAAAACTTTTTTATTCTTTATTTCATTACGGACCATGGCAGACTTTTAAATCTGTCTATTCCGCTCTTTGGAAAAATAATTCTTTTTTAAATCGCTTTAAGCTTCGCTTTTATATTTATCTTCATAATAAAAGCTATTCCAAAATAACCTCTCTCGCCCGCCGCTTGAATAACAATTCCCACCCCAAGCATAAAATCATTGATTATTTTTCTTTTTTTCTTTCCTGCGTTGAAAAAAACGATGTCATTCTTGATGTCGGCTGCCATGAAGGTTATCTTTCTAAAATTATCGCCGCCCGCGCAAGAGAAGTCGTCGGCATCGATCTGAACAAAAAAAGCTTGGCGATAGCCAAAAAAGAAAACAATCTTCCTAATCTCTCTTTTGTCTTTGGCGACGCCGTTTCCTTTGAATTTAATCGGCAGTTTAATAAAATCGTTCTTTCCAATGTATTAGAACATTTAGAAAATCGAGTCGATTTTCTAAAAAAATTGGGACGGCTTTCCGATACTATTATTTTAAGAGTTCCTCTTTTAACCCGCGACTGGCTCGCCGTTTATAAAAAAGAAAATGGTTTTGAATACCGTCTCGACCCCACTCACCGCATTGAATATACTTTGGAAGGACTGAAAAAGGAATTAGACGAGTCCGGTTGGAAAATAGAAAATTTTATCGTTAATTTCGGAGAATTTCTGGGAGTTTTGTCTAAAAAATAAAATGTTTACTTTAAAAAAAATATTAAGAAAATTGCGTTTTTATTTTCAATCTTTTTTGAATTTATTCCGCCGCGGCGAAATTTTTTTGATTCCCGATGAAAATAGCTGGATTATTAAAACTGTCACTCAAGAAATAGCGGAGAACTTGAATAAAGCAAAGTTAGCCAAAGTTCGTCTTTCTCTTTCCCCTCTCTTTATTAAAAATAAAATAATTCATTTCGGTTCTGTTCATGTTTTTGCCTCGCATAAAAATAAAGTTCATCTTTCCAATAAAATAATCGTCTCTTGGTATCATTTGAATAATCGTGATATAGAAAAAGAACTTGCCGAAGAAATAAAAGAAAAAAACATCACCGTCCACACCTCTTGCTCTGTCACTAAAGAAGGGCTGGTTAAACTTGGAATCAAGGAAGAACAAATTAAAGTAGTCCCTCTCGGTATCGACCTTAAAATTTTTAAACCTCTTAAAAATCCTTCCGAAAAGACAGAAATAAAAAAGCGTCTTGGCTTGCCTCTTGATAAAATCACCATCGGCTCCTTTCAAAAAGACGGCAACGGTTGGGAAGACGGTCTGGAACCAAAATTAGTTAAAGGACCGGATATTTTTTGTGATACCGTTGAACTTCTTTCCAAAAAATATCCTCTTCACGTTCTTCTCTCCGGACCCTCCCGCGGTTACGTCAAAAATCGCCTTTCTCAATCTAATATCCCTTTTACCCACAAATTTTCAAAAAAATACAACGACATTGCCGATTTTTATCATGCTCTCGACCTTTATCTCATCACTTCAAGAACTGAAGGCGGACCCATGGCTCTTCTTGAATCTTGGGCTACTGGCACGCCTCTTGTCTCAACATCTGTCGGTATGGTAAAAGACTTAGGAAAAGAAAATGAAAACATTTTAATCGCTGAATCGGAGAACATTGAAGAAATCTCTGCTCAAGCCGAAAAAATATTAAAAGATAAATCTTTATCCGAAAAAATCGTCAGAAACGCCCTTCTTGAAGTAAAAAATTATTCCTGGCGCATAATGGCTGATCGTTGCTTCCAAAAATTCTATTTATAAAAGATTTTAATTTAAAATTTTTTTCTTTATTTCATACTTTTAATGAATACAAAAATAATCGTCACCGTCGGACCAGCAACTAACACCGAATCTCATTTAATAAAGATTAAAGAGGCTGGAGTTAGTTTTATTAGAGTCAATATGTCTCACTCTTCTTTGAATGACTTGAAATATTTTATTGATCTCTCTAAAAAAGTAGGTCTTCCTTTTATCATTGACACTGAAGGATCGCAAGTAAGAACCGGCAATCTTTATAAAGATTCAGTAATTTTAAATGAAAACGACACCGTAAAAATTTACAAAGAAGAAACTCTCGGCAATGAAGAAAAAATAAATTTGAAACCTGGTCACATCATCAATCAATTGGAAAAAGGAGATCTTGTTTACATAGATTTTAATACTCTTATTCTAAAAATTTCCGACGTTTCAACAAGGAAAGAAGGATTCATAACCGCCAAAGTTATTACTAGCGGCTCTCTGGGAAAAAATAAAGCCGTCATTATCGACCCTGTTTTCCCTAAAAAATTTTTTCTTCCCCCCTTATCGGAAAAAGACTATCAATCCATTGAATTGGGGCTGAAAGAAAAAATCGGGCACATCGCCGTTTCTTTTGTCCGCAAAGGTTCCGACATAGATGAGGTAAGGCGCGCCACAAAAAACTCAATGAGAATCATTTCCAAAATAGAATGCTTTGAAGCTTTGGAAAATCTGGACGAAATAATCTCTAAATCAGACTATCTGCTTATTGACAGAGGAGATCTAAGTAAAGAAATTTCCATAGAAAAAATTCCTCTTACTCAAAAAATAATCATCAGCAAAGCTAAGGAAAAAAATAAAGGGGTTTTTATCGCCACTAATCTCTTAGAAACAATGATTAAAGAAAAAAAGCCGACTAGAGCCGAGGCTAACGACGTAATTAATACCATTTTGGATGGAGCGGAAGGTTTGATTTTGGCAGCTGAAACGGCCATCGGTAAACACCCCATAGAATGTTTAACCGTAATGAATAAATTAATCAATGAAGCCGAACTGGTAAATAATTCAAATCTATTTGAAAAAGCCAATCAAGAACTATCTTCTCTTTTAAAAAATTTAAATTATTTTTTTAAAAACAACTCTTCTCTTGTTCCCCCTCATGGAGGAAAGCTGGTTAATCGCATAATGGAAAATCCCCCGCGTCAAAACTATTTGAATTCTCTCTTTAAAATAGAATTAGATGAAAATCAAGAGATGGATGTCGAACAGATTGCTATAGGAGCTTTCAGTCCTTTGGAAGGTTTTATGAAAAAAGATGATTTAGATTGTGTTCTTGATAATATGCGCCTTAAAAACGGCCTAATTTGGACAATTCCTATTATTTTAGATATCTCCGAAGAACAATCCAAAAATATCTTTCTAGGCCAAGAAATCGCCCTTACTAATAAGCACCAAGAAATAGTTGCTCTCTTGAACGTTAAAGATATATTCAGGTTGGACAAAGAAAATTTTATAAGAAAATTATATGGGACAGAAAATCCAGAACATCCGGGAGTAAAATGGGCAAAAAACATCAAACCCATTATTATAGGCGGGAAAATAAATCTTATTAAAACAAGAGATTCGGAAACAAAAGAATATGAACTCACCCCAAGACAAACAAGAAGGCTATTTGAAGAAAAAGATTGGACTAAAATTATCGGTTTTCACACCAGAAACGTCATTCATAAAAGTCACGAATTTATTCAGCTTAAAGCTTTGGAAAAAGAAGGGTGCCACGGGCTTTTTATTCATCCGATTATCGGTAAAAAAAAGCCAGGAGACTTTCACGCTAAATTTATTATTGAAGGCTATAAAATAATGAATAATCTTTTCTACCCGAAAAACAAAGTTGTTTTTTCTACTTTTTCCACTTTCTCTCGTTATGCCGGTCCGAGAGAAGCTATTTTTACCGCTCTTTGCCGAAAAAATTTCGGCTGCAGCCATTTTATTGTCGGTCGGGACCATACCGGTGTTGGAAATTTTTATCACTCCAAAGCCTCTCATGAAATTTTCAGCCAATTTCCAGACCTTGGTATAAAACCGATTTTCTTCGACCAAGTATTTTATTCTAAAAAGTTAAATCAGTATATTCACGAATCGGAAGACATTTATAACCACACTGAAGGAGAAAAACTGCATATCAGTGGAACAGAAGCCAGAAAAATTTTAAAAAAAGGAGAGTCTCTTCCCAATTGGTTTATGCGCCCGGAAATATCTCAAATAATTACAGACGCTATAAAAAATAAAGAGGAAGTATTTATTGAAGAAAAATCGGATAAAACAGGGTCTGTTATTTGGTTCACCGGGCTTTCTGGATCAGGGAAAACCACTTTGGCGGAAAAACTAAAAGAAGTTTTAGAAACTCAAGATAAATCCGTCTTTATTATAGATGGAGATTCTGTCAGAAATACGCAAAATAAACACTTGGGGTTTTCTCGCGAAGATATCAGAAAAAATAATTTTCTGATAGCCAAGCTTGCTAAAGAAAAAAGGCAAACTTATGATTTTGTTTTAATCCCTGTTATTGCCCCCTATTTAGAAGACCGAGAGAAAATAAAAAATATCATCAGTGATAAGTTCATTGAATTTTTTGTCAACAGTTCCCTTGAAACTTGTATTAAAAGAGATGTTAAAGGATTGTATCAAAAAGCTCTAAAAGGAGAGATAGACAACTTTATCGGTTTAGCCGAATCCAATCCCTATGAATCTCCTAAAAATCCGGATTTGGAAATAAAAACAGATTCTTCGGATATAAAAGAAAGTCTTGAAAAAATTATCGTCTTTTTAAAATCCAAAAAACTTCTTTAAAATTATTTTATACAAAAAAGTTTTTTCTCTGAAAATTAAAATTCATAACCGAATAATTCAATGTCTTTTTGATAGGCTCTTCTGATAATTTCTTTTGTTTTTTCATTATAGTATTCTCGATAATTCTTGTGCACGCTAACATTTTCACGGATAAGTTCTATTTTGCCTAGCCCTATTTTAGAACATATTTTATCAAAATCTTCCTGAATATTTTCATATTTGCCGATAAAATCAACGGCAATATCTCCTTTTTCATCACAGACATATAAATATTGCGGTTTAAAATGTTGCTGATTGAATATTAAAGGCTTGTCGCCGTTAAAAGATTCTAAAATAAAATTATCAAAATTCCCGTTATATTTTTCTACATAAGTTTTTCGATCTGCCTCATTCTTTTTATTGGTCCATTTTCCATTTAAAAGAAAAAAAATTGAAACTACTCTATCCCATGGGTTTCTTACAAAAGCGAAAGAGAAAGGCTTTTTGCAAAAGAGAGAAAAAGGAAAAGGTTTTGGTTTAAATTTAGTTATAGGTTGATGGCCTAAAACAGGTAGCTTTAAGCTTCTGCACATGCTTGTTCCGCCAGTCCTGGGAAGATGGATAAAAAGAACTTTTTTTTTATTTACTTTAAATAAACTGCTCATTAGTTAAGCTTAAATAGTTTTTACTTTTTTATTATAAACTGATCTCCGATTATTCTTATTTTTTTATTAGGATGTTCTTTTATAAATTCATTAACCGCCTTCTTTACTCCGCCTTTCCACCATCCTCCCTCCCGATAATCGTCTCCAGTGATAAACCCTCCTTCTTTCACTTTCTTTTCGGAATTGCGCAAATCTTTTTTTGCCGCTTCGTAAGAGTGGTCCCCATCAATATAAACCCAATCAAAATATCCATCCGGATAATCATTTAATATTTCTTCAAATGTGTTTCTTTTTATTATTACCTCCTTATTTTCTGAAAATCTCTTTAAAACATCATTATAAATATTTTCCATATCTTTTTCTGATTTCGCTTCTTTTCCTCCATATATTGAATCTTTATATTTTTCATCATTAAAAAAATGCCAAGGATCTATTAAATGCAGCTCTTTCGGCTTTACAATATCTATCATCTTCTTTGAATAATCTCCTTTCCAAACTCCAATTTCGGCGCAAACCGAATTTTTAGGCATGAGTTTCAGCAATTTGATTCTCGGCTTCTCAGAAAATAAATTTCTGATTTTATTTACAATCTTTTTAAATATAAACATTTATATAAACATTTAAACAAAAATTATTCTTCCTCTTAAGCATATTATTATGACTCTTATTACTATTCAAGCCTGACTAATAAAATTGCCTATCTCATAAAGATAGGCAACGATACATTAGAGATGACACTCGGCAAGATTTTCAACAATCTTTGCTACTCTTGCTGAATTCTTCCCATCCAACCGAAAAACTTTTTTTGCACGCTCCGAAAATTCAAATCCAGAAATTAAAGCTCGCTCCAAAAATTCTTGGAGTTGGTCGCGATTCTCTGCTTTAAAACAACAACCCAGAGCTTCTAATGGAAATGTATTTTGCGCCCAATCCCACTTTTTGAAAATCTCACAGATTCGTTTACTGGGATAAAACACAGAAATTACCGATTTTCCTAAAATCGCCGCCTCAGTCAACATAGAAGAAAAATCAGATACTACTACGTCAGCCGCCATTAATACCTCTAAAGAAGAAAATCCGGAAGATTTTAAAAGCAAACTCTGGCCTTTTTCTTCTTCAACACCAACTACCCTATCCCAAAACTTTGTCCCCTCCGGTTCATGTCGTCTCATATTTGGATGTTCCATCGCTATCACTTTAACTGATAATCCAATTTTTGCAGTTGTTTCAAGAAGTTCTTGCAATGCTTCCGCATTTTCTCTTGATCCCTGGCCGATAAAAAAGATTAGTTTAGTTTTTAAAGAAAGCTTTAAAGCTAAATATAATTTTTCTCGCATCTCTTGATTTTTCGCTTTCCATTTTTCTCTATCCGCATAAACATCAAGCGCCGGCCAGCCAGTTTCAACTATAAAACCGTTAAATCCCCAAGATCTCACCGCTCCTCTCCCAATCTCATCATTTACACATACAACATCCGGATAACATTCTCTATTTTTCCAACCGCCAGAAAAAAACGGCGTTGACCACTGGTCAGGAATTGCGATTATTGGACATTTATCCCTCCAAGTTGATGCTACTGAATATTCAAATGGGTCAGTAGACATTCCAGTCACCACCGCTTTTACATCTCCTTTTTTTATTTTCTTCTCATCCTCTTCTGATAAAATTCCTAAAGAATTTCCACTCGCGAGAAATTTAACTTTGTGACCTATTTTCCGCAAGTATAATCCTACTGGAAAAATCGTTTTACAACTTCCTATATCGTTCATCACCGCCAAAATCAGCATTTTTCTTTTCCTTCCTTTCTAAAATTTTCGAAATTCTTCTTCTATAATAATTAAAAATAGAAAAATAGTCAAATTATTGCCAATCCGCAATAAATATTATACTATTCCTGTACTATATTCATTATGGAATTTTTAAAAGACAAAACCATCCTCATTACCGGCGGCACTGGATCTTTCGGCAAAAGCTTCACTCGATTTCTCCTGGAAAATTCTCTTGCTCAAAAAATAATAATCTTTAGCCGTGACGAATATAAGCAATTTCATATGGCGCAAGAACTGCGCCAATTTGAAGATCGTCTTCGCTTTTTTATCGGTGATGTTCGAGACTTGGGACGCTTAGAAAGAGCTTTTCAAAAAGTGGATATTGTTGTCCATGCCGCTGCTCTAAAACAAGTTCCTGCTATTGAATACAATCCTCAAGAAGCCATTAAAACTAACGTTATCGGTTCTCAAAATATTGTTGAAGCCGCTCTTAATCAAAATATAGAAAAAGTTTTGCTCATCTCTACTGATAAAGCTGCTCAGCCGGTTAATCTTTACGGCGCTACCAAACTTTGCGCTGAAAAACTTTTTATAAACAGCAATTCTTATTCTCCCTCTCAAAAAACTAAATTCAGCGCCGTCCGTTATGGCAATGTTATCGGCAGCCGCGGCAGCGTTGTTGAAAAATTTTTAAACAAAAAAGTTGATAAAGTTGAGATAACTCATCCTGACATGACTAGATTTTGGATAACTTTAAGGCAAAGTTTTAACTTGGTTCTTTTTGCGCTGAAGAATATGGAAGGAGGAGAAATATTTGTCCCTAAAATTCCCAGCATGAAAATCTCTGATCTCTTTAAAATAATCGCCCCGGCAGCAAAACAGGAAGTGACTGGCATTAGGCCAGGAGAGAAACTGCATGAAACTCTTCTCACTGAAGAAGAATCCAAGCACGGTTATGAAACAGAAAAATATTATGTTGTCATTCCTGAATCAGGACTTGCTCAAAGCCCTGTCTTTTCCAAATATGAAACCATCGGGTCAAAACTCAATCCTTCTTTTCGTTTTGCGAGCAATACCAACACAGAATGGCTAACCAACGAAAAACTTCAGGAAATAATCCAAAAAATATAATCCCTTACGGCCGACAATATCTGAGTTGGAAAGACATTTTTTCCGTTATTAAAACTCTTCGGTCTGATTGGCTTACTCAAGGCCCGATCGGTCCGGCCTTTGAAAAAGCTTTAGCAAAAATCGTCGGTTCTCGTTATGCTGTTGCTGTTTCCTCCGGTACCGCTGCTCTTCACTTGGCTTATCTTGCTTCCGGACTAAAAGAAGGCGATGAAGTTATCACCACTCCAAACACTTTTGCCGCTACCGCTAATATGCTTCTTGTTCTCAGCGCAAAACCAGTTTTTTGTGATATTAGAGAAGACACCTCAAATATCGATGAATCAAAAATAGAATCTCTCATTACTGAAAAAACTAAAGCTATTGTTCCCGTTCATTTTGCCGGCCATCCCTGCGCTATGGAAAAAATTTGGGATATTGCTTCCCGCCACAACCTTGCTGTTATTGAAGATGCCGCTCATGCTCTTGGCGCTTTTTACAAAAACCAGCCCATAGGTAGCGGAAAAAGCTCTATGACTATTTTTAGTTTTCATCCGGTAAAATCTATTACTACCGGCGAAGGCGGCGCTATTGCCACCGATAATCAAGAACTTTATGAAAAATTAAAACTCTTAAGAAGCCATGGTATTAGAAAAAATGAACAAGGTTTTAATGTTATGACTAATCTCGGTTTTAATTATCGCTTGTCAGATATTAATTCCGCTCTCGGCTTAAGCCAGCTCAAAAAACTTGAAAATTTTATAAAAAAACGCCAAGAACTTGCTGATTTTTATTTTAAAGAACTCGAGAATTTTCCGGAAATAATCCTTCCTGCTAAAGACCAAAGTATTCGCTCCAGTTGGCATCTCTTTGTCATCAGAACAAAAAATCCGGAGGATCGTCTTCCTCTTTATGAATATTTAAAACAATCCGGCATTGGCATCAATTTTCATTATCCGCCTGTTTATTCCCATCCTTATTATCAAGAAAACGGTTTTAAAAACATAAATCTCCCCATCGCTGATCTCTATGCCAAAACCGCCATTACCATTCCTCTCTATCCTGGATTAACCTCAAAACAAATAAAAAAAACAATTTCTTCCATAAAAAATTTTTTCAGTAAATAAATGTCATTCATCGACTCCTTTAACCAGCTTTCTAAAACTCCTTCTTTCCTTCGCTCTGGAAGAATGTTTTCTTTCCATCTTTTTTTATTTAAAAAAATTGCCCGAGAAATATCGCTTAAGCTAAATCTTAAAAAAGAAGACAAAATTCTTGATGTTGGTTCCGGCACTGGCGACATCACCCAATATATTTTTCCTTGCTCATCAATTACCCTTTCTGATAATGCTCCATCTGCTTTATTTATAGCCCGACAAAAAAAATTTTTCTGTCCGACCGACTTTAAAATTGTTGATCTCAATAAAAAATTAGATTTTCCTAACAATCAATTTTCTGCTGTTATCTGTTACAGCGTTATCCATTATTTGGATAATTATAACTCTCTTGAAAAACTCTTTTTCGAACTAATCCGAACCACTTCTCCTGGAGGAAGAATATTGATTGGTGATATTCCTTTGAGAGACAAATATGAAGCAAATTTAAAACACCGCCAATCCCGTCCTATTATTAATTTTATAAAAAACATTCAATACTATATTAAAAAAGAAACTACTAATTTCTTTTATCGCTTCTATAAAATCAACACCGCTCCTTCTTCTCTTGTTATAACCAAACCTCTTCTGGAATCAATTTTAAAAAATACTCCCGAAATCCGCCGTTTTTCTTTTTTAAAACAATCATCTAGCCTTCCTTTTTCCGATTCACGAGAAGATCTTATTATCGAAAAATGCCTATAACCATCTACCCTTATAACAAAAAAATCCGACCTCAAAAATCTAACGTCAAAAAAACTTTAGAATATTTTTTTAATTCCCCCCTAAGCATTTTCAGCTCAGGAAGATTCGCTCTTTTAGAAGCTCTGAAGCTATCCAAACTATCACGCTGCGATCACATCCTCATTCCCGATTTCCTAAGTCAGTGCGTCCTCTCCATTCTCAACCAAACTTCTTTTCCAGTCAAAACTCCCGATTTAAAAACAAAAGCTGTCCTCATACTCCATCAATGGGGCTATCCCCAAGATATGGATTCCGTTATTCTTGAATCAAAAAAAAGACAACTTTTAATAATAGAAGATTGCGCCCATTCCTTTGATTCGAAGTATAAAGGAAAAAATATAGGCAGTTTTGGAAATTTTTCCATTTTTAGTTTTTCAAAAATATTTCCCACCGGTATGGGAGGATTTTTAAAAGTTTCTGGCCAAAACTTAAAACCATTTCACCAAAAAGAAAATTTTCTAAAAAAAGTCTTTAGCGACTGGTGTGCCCGTAAAGCTCTGAGAGCTTATCGAGGGCATCCTTCCTCAACCGCCACTGAAATATGTTATAGCCAATACCACACCTTTTATTCCACTCCTCAAAAATCTTTAAATCTTTTTCCACCTTCACTGGAATCCTTGCAATCGGACTTAAAAAAAAGAAAAGAAAACTATAATTTCCTCAAAAAAAATATTCTTCCGGAATTTCTTATACCCGACCACGATCCAAATATAGATCCCAATCCTCTTGCTCTTCCTATTTTTGCTCCCGAAAAAAAGCTTTCTAAGATGAAAAACGATCTATCTCGAAAAAACTTCGATGTTGAAATTCTTCATTTTGATATTAATCGTAATCTGTTTAATCCTCTTTATAAGAAATGCCTCGCTGTCCCTTGTCATCAATATTTGAGTAAAAAAAACCTGGAAGATATTGTATGTGCGATTAACAATTGCTAAATTATGCAGATAATACCCTTTTCGAATACTGAAGAAAAAAAATGGAACAGCTTCTGCCTACAATCAAATGATGCTTGGTTTTGGCACACCTCTGATTGGATTAATTTTATCTTTAAATATCAATTAGATTCTGAAGCTAAAAATTTTAGTTTTTCTATTCAAAAAAACGGAAAAATACTTGCTGTCATTCCTCTGATTCTCGAAATAAAAAAATCGGAAAACGATTTGATTAACGGCTTTTATTTCAGTAGTTGGGCCACCCCCATGCCCGCCCTTTCTAATAATATTCTCTCTTCTGATAAAGAAAAAATATATCAAATAATTCTTGAAGAAATAGAAAAACTATCCCGAGAAAACAATGTTTCCGTTTCCCGATTCGTTCTCTCTTCCCTCTCTCTTTCCTTTTTAAATAAAAAATACTCTACCGCCGACAAAATGTTTTCCTTTTTTAGCTATAACAATGTCAATGCTTCCAGCCAGATAATTGACTTGTCTAAATCATTAAACGAATTAAAAAGAAATCTCCGCCATGGGCATAGAGCTGATATAACTAGAGGAGAAAAAATCCTTACTACTTCTGTTTTTGATTCTTCAAATATAACCTCTGAGATTTTTAATCAATATACCCTGCTCTATAAGAAAAGATTTGGCGTCTCTAACCGCCCCTCTTCAACTTTTGATATTATGTTTAAATTAATTAAAGATAGCAAAAATTTTATTGTCTTTGCCTTTCTTGATAAAATTCCTGTTGGTGTCTCTTATTTCTACACCTTCAAAGACAACGCCTTCTATGGTTCTGCCTGTAATGATCCTAATATCAACAACATTCCTACCTCTCACGTAATTCAATGGTCCGCTATTAAATATATGAAAAACAAAAAAATGAAATTTTATGAAATAGGACACCAGCCCTATTGGTCACCCACTGATAAGCAGCTCAATATCTCCCACTTTAAGAAGGGCTTCGGCGGATTAATTGTTCCGATGTTTATGAAAGAAAAGAAATATAACTATGAATAAAAAAAACTCTAAACTGGTTCTTGGCACTGTTGAGCTCGGTCTGCCATACGGTTTAAATAATATAAAAGGCCAGCCTTCTCTAAAAGAATCTTTTTCTATTTTAGACAATGCTTTAACTTTTGGCATTGATACTTTTGACACTGCCTTTGCTTATGGCGCTGCCGAAGATGTCTTGGGAAAATGGATTAAATCCCGCAATTTGAATAATAAAATAAAAATTATCTCCAAATTAAAACCCTACGCCTTAAATGATTATCCTGATGGTGTTAAAGCATCTGATATTATCCGCCTGGAAATTAATAAATCTCTCCAACGCCTCAATATCGACCAACTGGATGGTTATCTGCTCCATACTCCTCAATATGTTTATAATATCCACATAATTAATGGTCTTAAAAAAGCTAAATCTGATGGTTTAATTAAAAAATTCGGCGTCTCTATTTATGACGAAGCCGAAGCTCTCTACGCCGCTAATATGCCGGTCGATTATATCCAAATTCCTTATAATATTTTTGACCAACGTCTTAATCACGCTGGCTTTTTTAATCTTGCTAAAAAAAACAATATCACTGTCTTTGCTCGCAGCCCTTTCTTGCAAGGCCTTTTGCTTATGCCTTCTAAAAAAGTTCCTCCTCATCTTAACCGCGCTAAACCCCTCTTAAATGAATTCATTAGTTATCTTAATCGCTGTCATCTCTCTCCTCTTGCCGCCACTCTCGCTTTCACTCTTAAAAATCCCAATCTCGACTTTATTGTTTTCGGCGCTAATACTCCTGCTGAAATTAAGGAAGTCCTATTCGTTGCCACTAATCTTCCTCCTCTGCCCAATGACTTTTTCTTTTTTATGGAAGAAAAATTTTCTCAAACTGAAAAAGCCATTGTTAATCCATCCCTCTGGAAAACACCGCTAAAAAAATCCCGTCCTTAAAAATTTAAGAACGGGATAGATTTTCCTAATAAAAATCAAAGATCAAAATCAGCGCAATCACGACAACATTCAAGCTCAAACATCCTCCCCTGGTCATTCAATTCATAAACGAGTTTTCTGGCCGGAGAATTCCAAAACTCATGAAGAGTTCCGTCTCTTAAATTGCCGATAGCTCTTAGACTATCGTAATCGGCGTCGCAAAGCTTCACAAAACCTGAGCAATCAACAAAACAATCTCCTCTCGAAATTCGATTGCATTTTTTTAATTCCCCAGACCGGTTTCGTTTTAACCCATACCGATTTTCCGGCAAATTTGTATACTCGAGAGAAATAATGCTTAATATCTCTCCGGTACGATAAAAAGTTTCCAGAAATTCGTCAATGTCATGATGAGTTCCCTCTTGGTCAATCATCTGAATATGAATTATCGGACCCTTGCCTAGCTCCTTCTTTTTCCAAAGTATCATCTCCAAATGCTTGCGAACATTCGGATAATTCTCTTTTGAAGAAACAAAGCTGTACACCTCCTCATTTGTGCCATGCAAAGAATAATTAAGAAAGGTAATCTTGGAATTTAAAACAAAATCAATCTCTTCTTCGCCAAATAAAACTCCGTTTGTGGAAAACCAAGTTATGCCAAGATTCTTTTTCTCGCCGGCATAACTGACTAATTCTTTCCAATCCGGATGCAAAATCGATTCTCCAAAATGGAAAAACCAAAAAGCATCAATTCCGTATTCATCCAATTCGTTGATTATTTTTTTATACAGTTCCTTATCCATATTAACGAGCGGACGCTTCATGTCTTTTCTTGGACACATCCGGCATGCCAAATTGCATCTTCCTGTCATTTCCACCATCACTCTCTTTGGAAAATCATCGAGAAGAGCGTTGCTGTTAAAAGAAATTCTCTTGATCGGAATTATTTTATATCCCTCATTCCCGTATTGCTCTAATAAACCAAGATTTTCTTTGTCGTTTCTTAAATTTAAATCTTGACCGACTTCAATCGCTCTAAGAATCTTTAACTCCTCATACTTGATAACTCGATTAAAGTTGCCGCGGAGATACTTTTTAGTCGTGATAAATTCCATCATTTTTTCCTTTCTGTCTTTTTTCTCTTTTAAAATTCTCCCAATATAATAATACTAAATTAAAAAAAATCAAGTTGACTCTCCTCATCTTTTAATCTATTATTTACCTTATGAAAGCCGTCATTATGCAGCCGAATTATCTTCCTTGGATGGGTTATTTTGATTTAATGGATCAATGTGACGCTTTTGTGTTTCTAGACCATGTTCAGCACATCAAAAGAGATTGGGAGCAAAGAAATCGAATTAAATCTCCCAGTGGTGAATTATGGCTGTCTATTCCTGTTTTAAGTAAAGGAAAATATCATCAAAAGATAAATGAAGTTGTTTTGGATAACTCTCAGCAATGGAAAGAAAAACATCTGCAGTCTATAAAAATAAACTATGCCAAAGCTCCGTTCTTTGAAAAATATTTTAATGAATTAGGTCATCTTTATTCTCAAGAAATTACAAAACTTATTGATATTTCTATTCCTCTGACTCTATGGATAAAAAAAATTATTGGTCTGAATTGCCAAGTATTTTATTCATCAAATCTTAATCCTCAAGGAAAAAAATCAGAACTGCTTTGTGATATTTGCCGAAAAATCGGCGCTGATGAATATCTGTCCCCGGTTGGAGCCAAAGATTATATTGATGCCGATAATCACTTTATAAAAAATAATATAAAACTGGAATATCAAAACTTTGAACATCCTGTTTATGATCAGCTCTGGGGAGATTTTATTTCTCATCTGTCCGTTATTGACCTGATTTTTAACGAAGGGCCAAATTCTCTTAACGTAATAAGAAGCGGCCGCAAAAATGTATAATAAATATTATGAAAGAAAATTATCTTGTAGCCACCGCTAAATCCTGGAATAACGAAGAATTTAATAATTTAAAAAACAAAGATAAAAAAAACAACTGGTTTTTAATTACTGACAAAAAGGATCTCACTCCTCTTAAAATCAAAAAAATAAATCCAAAAATTATTTTTTTTCCTCACTGGTCCTGGATTATTTCGGAAGATATCTGGTCTAATTTTGAATGCATTGTTTTTCATATGACCGACTTGCCTTACGGCCGCGGCGGCAGTCCCCTGCAAAATCTGATTATGCGCGGGCATACTCGCACCAAAATTTCCGCTCTTAGGGTTAATGCCGGTTTGGATACAGGAGATATTTATTGCCAAAAAAATTTAAGTTTAAAAGGAAATGCGGAAGAAATTTTTCGCCGTGCCGCTAAAAACATTTTTCGCAAGATAATTCCTTTTATCATTAACAATCATCCAAAACCAAAATCCCAGCAAGGAAAAATAGTTTTGTTTAAAAGAAGAAAGCCGAAACAAAGTAAAATTTTACCCTCTTTTAATTTAAATAAAACATATGATATTATCCGAATGCTTGATGCTGAAGGATATCCGCAAGCATTTTTAGAAACAAAGAAATTAAAATTTGACCTTTCTAAAGCTAAATTCAAAAATAACAAAATAATCGCTCAAGTGGATATATATGAAAAATAATATTCTAGTCATAACCGCTCACCCGGACGACGAAGTTTTAGGCGTTGGCGGAACAATTCTTAAACATATTTCATCCGGAGATAATGTCAGTATTCTCATCTTAAGTGATGGCGAAACTTCCCGAGATTCCGGTGCTGATATCAATAAAAGAGAGCGACAAGCTAAAGAAGTGTCTCGTCTTCTTGGAGTCAGTAATCTCATAATGGAAAAACTTCCGGATAATCAGTTCGATTCTATTCCCCTGCTTAAAATAATTAAAATTATTGAAAACACCGTTAACAAACTTAATCCCAGTATTATTTATACGCACCACGCCCACGATCTGAATATTGACCATCGCTTGACCTTTCAAGCAGTCTTAACTGTTTGCCGTCCTCAACCTAAATTCTCTGTTAAAAAAATTCTCACTTTTGAAACGCCTTCTTCCACTGAATGGCAAATGAAAACTTATGCTTTTTGCCCGACTGAATATAACGACATCGCAAAATTTCTTCCTAAAAAAATAGACATTTTAAAAATATATGAAGATGAATTAAGAGAATACCCTCATCCCCGTTCCTTGGAAAGTATTAAAATTCTGGCTCAATATCGCGGCCTGGAAGTTGGCTATCATTTTGCTGAAGCCTTTCAAATAATTAGAACTCTTAACGATTAATTATGTCTACTCTCGCCATTATCCAAGCTCGTCTAAAGTCTACCCGCCTGCCCGGCAAGGTTCTTTTTAAAGTTAATGAAGAAGATACTATTCTCGGTTATCAAATTAAACGATATAAATTATGTTCTAAAATAGATAAAATCATTGTCGCTACTTCAACTAATCCGGAAAATGATGCCATTATTGATGAATGTCGTCGCCTTAATATTGATTGCTTCCGCGGTTCTGAAGATGATGTTCTTAATCGCTACCATCTCTGCTCTCTCGCTTATCCGAATTATCAGCACATTATTCGCCTCACAAGTGATTGTCCACTAAATGACCCGGCCATCATCAATAATTTAATTGATCTTTTTTTCAGTCAATCGGTTGATTTTGCCAGCACCTCTGCCGAAAATTATGAAACTTTTCCTGATGGTATTGGCGGCGAAGTCTTTACTAAAGAACTTCTGGCTCTTGCCGCTTCCTCCGCTCGTCTCCCCGCCGAGCGCGAGCATGTCACTCCTATTATGCGTAAAAATAAAAAAATTAAAAAAAGTTTTTTTAACTACCCGGAAAATCTTTCTCGCTATCGTTTAACGCTTGATTATCCGGAAGATTTCGAAGTAATCAAATTTCTCATCGCTCATAGTCCCATTGACGCTCCACTCTCTCATTATGTGGATTTATTAGATAAAAATCCCCACATTTTCAATCTTAACAGCCGTTACACTGACAATAGCGGCTTTAAAAAATATTATTGATGAAATCAAAATTTAACAAAAGCAATTCTTTATTTAAAAAAGTCGTTTCCATTGTTCCCACCGCTTCACAAACCTTTTCAAAAAGCTATCTTCAATACATTAAAGAAGTAGCTCCTCTTTTTGCTGTCCGCGGCCGCGGTTCTCACCTTTGGGATATCGACGGAAATGAATATATTGATTTGGTTAGTGGATTAGCCGCCATCAGCCTCGGTTATCAATATCCGGCTATCGATAAAGCTATTAAAAATCAGCTTAAGAAAGGAATCGTCTTTTCTCTTGCTTCCTCCTTGGAATACGAGCTGGCTCTTCTGCTAAAAAAACATATTCCCTGCGCCGAAATGGTTCGTTTTGGCAAGAATGGTTCCGATGTCACTACTGCCGCCATTCGTCTCGTCCGCGCTGTCACCGGCCGAGATCATATTGCCGTCGGTGGCTACCATGGTTGGCACGATTGGTCTATTGGCACCACCACTCGAAATCTTGGCATTCCTGAAGCCACTCGCGCTCTGTCTCATAAATTCACCTTTAACGACATCTCTTCCCTTGAAAAAATCTTTAAGGAATATTCCAAATCAATAGCTGCCGTTATTTTGGAGCCAGCTACTTATGAAGCTCCTTCTCCTGGTTTTCTTGCCGCTGTTAAAAAAATTACTCATAGATATGGCGCTCTTCTTATTTTTGACGAAGTCGCCAGCGGTTGGAAAACTAGTCTCGGCGGAGCGCAAGCTCTTTATAAAGTCACGCCCGATCTCGCCACCTTTGGCAAAGCTATGTCTAACGGCATGCCTATTTCTGCTGTTGTCGGCAAAGCTAAATATATGAAAAAAATGGAAGACATTTTTTTCTCTTTCACCGCTGGCGGAGAATGTCTGTCTCTTGCTGCCGCCATTGCCACTATAAAAGTGATGGAAAAAGAAAAGTTTCCGTCCGTCATTAAGCAAAAAGCTCTCTATCTCAAAAAAAATCTGGACCGTTTAATCAAAAAAAATAATCTGGGAGATACTGTCATAATTGTCGGAATCGTTCCCTGGCAATCAGTTCTTGTTTCAAGCTCTAACGGCTTTGCCGCTATCGAAATTAAAAGCTATATCCAGCAGGAGCTTTTGGAAAAAAATATTCTTTGGATTGGCAACCACATTCTCAATTTAAGCCATACTAAAAAAGATCTAGACACGGTTATTAATGCTTATGGCTGTATTTTTAAAAAACTAAAAGAGTTTCTTGATAAAAAAACCTTAAGAAAAAATCTTAAAGGAGACCCTATTACCGATATTTTTAAAATTCGCTAATTTTCTTTTCTGACATTTTTTCTCCCTTTAAATTGACTTTTTTGCAAAAAAAAGTTATTTTACTTCCAGCATTCTAAAACTGAATAATAATTGAAAAAGGAGAAAAAAATGAAAGAAAATGCCGGCAAGTTTTCTGTTATCTTCGATAAAGAGAAAGGATATTTTCACCTTTCTCCTCTGCCCAGTTGTGAAACTCTCAAAGCCTACTACGAAGAACAATTCTATGGCGGAAACTACCGAGAGGGACAAATTCAAGATTCCGCTCCTGAAATTCAGAATCAGAAAGAGGAAAAAGATTTTTTAGGCATTCAATACGCTGATATTATCGAAATTGTCAACTCTAAAGCGCCTGGCAATAGAATCATCGATATCGGTTGTGGCTTCGGCAGTTTTTTGCATTATTGCCAAGAAAAAGGTTATGACGCTTTCGGTTTAGATCCTTCGTTTCAGGCAATTAAGAACGCTAGAGAATCCGGTCTGAATGTCGTTCGATCTCACATCGAAGAACTAAATTCTGTCGTTCAGGAAAAATTCCACACTGCCGTTCTCTTGGGTGTTCTTGAACATCTGCTTGAACCAAACGTCATCTTGCAAAACATTAATAACATTTTAGTGGATAACGGCCTCTTAATTGTTAGAGTGCCGAATGAGTTTAATGTTTTGCAGACAATCGCTAATCAAGAATATCATCTTGATGAATGGTGGGTAACCGCTCCTGTGCACATCAATTATTTTACCGTCTCCACCTTGGTAAAACTAATTGAAAGTGTTGGCTTCAAAGTAATCCTTAAAGAATCGACTTTTCCGTTAGAAATGTTTATTCTTTTTGGCGACCAATACGTCGGTTGCCCTGAAATAGGAAAAATGATTCATAAAAAAAGAGTCCTCTTTGAACAAACGCTCGCCAAACACGACAATCCATTCAAGAGAAAACTCTTTCGAAACTTTGCTGAACTTGGAATTGGCCGCGAGATAACCATCTACGCTCGCAAAGAATAACTTATTCTCTATATTGGTAAGGAGAATTTTATGACCAAAATCGGAAATTACTCAATCGGCATTGGACATCCAGTTTTTATCATCGCTGAAATTTCCTGTAATCATCAAGGAGATTTTTATCAAGCCAAAGAGTTAGTAAAAGCTGCCGCTCGTGCTGGTGCTGACGCTGTAAAGCTTCAAACTTACACCGCAAGCACTATGACACTTGATTCTCCTCAACCTTGGTTTCAAGCTGCTGGGAACTGGAAAGGTAGAACGCTCTATAAACTTTATGAAGAAGCCTCTACTCCATGGAATTGGTTTCCGCAACTTTCTGCTTTAGCGGCCGAATATGGATTGGAAACTTTTTCCACTCCTTTTGACGAAAGTGCTGTTGATTTTTTGGAAGAATTTAATCCCCCCTGCTACAAAATTGCCTCCTATGAATTCAACTTCATTCCTTTTTTGGAAAAGGTGGCAAAAACCGGCCGACCCATCATTGCTTCCACTGGTCTTGATTCTTTGGAAGAAGTGACTTATTCCATTCAAACTCTCCGCAATTTTGGAGCAAAAGATCTCATTCTGCTTTTCTGTCTCACATCTTACGATTCAGCTTCCCCTTCCGCTACTGCCAATCTCGCCACTATGCTAGACCTGAAAGAACGCTTCAATGTTGAAATAGGTCTCTCTGAAAACGCCGGGGGAACCGATATCGCCCGCGCTGCTGCCATACTTGGAGCTTCCATCATTGAAAAACATCTGGTTTTACAACATAACCCTTTCATCTTAGATGATGCTTTTTCTCTTGATGAGTTGGAGTTTAAATCAATGGTGGATAATATCCGGTCCGATGAAAAATTACTCCCCAGCGATCGATCCCGCCTTGCCTCCAAAATCAAAAACGGACCGCTTTTCGGCCAAATCATTTATGGCCCTAAAAACGATACCGAAAAACAATTTGCCGGTTTCCGCCGCGTCATTATTGCCATAAAAAACATAAAAACTGGAGAATTGCTAACTCAAGGTAATATTCGCGGTCTCCGTACCGCAAACGCTCCCGGACTCGCCACTCGTTATTTTTTTGATCTTTTGGGTAAAACCGCAAAATGTGACATCAGCCGCGGAGATCCTCTCACTTTTTCTCTTATTAATTAATATTTTGAAACCGCAGACTTCTGTCTGCGGTTTTTTTCTTCTCAAAAAATTTATCTGAAAATATATCTTCCTTTTTTTATATCTTCAATCCCTTTTTTCTCCAATCCGATTCTTTTTTTTATTGCCAAACTTGCATAAGCTTTTTTTATTTTTTTCTCCCATTCTTTTCTATCACTCTTTAAAACTATTTTTTCCGCTCCCAAAATTTTAATTTTTCCTTCCTTTTTCATTTTTCTTAAATTCTCCAATTTTGGCGCTTCTCTTAAAATTATTTTTACTCTGGGTTTGTGCCATTCGTTTGTGATAAACATTAGCTCTTTATATTTATTTTTTTTAGCTGCTGTCTGTATATTTAAAAATTGCTGGAAAGTATTCCGTGATTTTTTTTCTTCTTTGATTTTTCTTTCCGGCACTCCTAAAACTATTAATTCCTTTTTTATCACTTCTGCTATAAAAATCCCCTCTTCTATTTTTCCTCCGGAAGCAATAATATCAAAATCAATTCTTTTATTTTCTAATTTCTTAAAAATAAAAGCTCCGACTAATACTCTTAATTTATCTCCTGTTACGCCGAATCTGTCCCCCTCGTCAAACTCACAAGTATGCCATTCCTTTTTCCCCTTTTTTACCGTTCCGCCCAAAACAACAACTGCTCCTTTTGCTGCTTTAGTTCCTTTTTTTTGCCTTTCTTTAATCATAAAAAATAAAAAAACACTATTGAATTTTGCCAATTCCCACACTATACTCCTTTTTATGGATTCTATCACTCGCAATTTTAAAAAGCACTACCATTCCACTTTTTCAGCTTACGGTCCAACCGCCAAAGGAGTTGACTGGAAAAATCAAGCCAGTGCCGATTTGCGTTCCTATCTTATGTTAGAAATCATAGTCAATCATCCTAAAAACCAAATTCCTTCCATTCTTGATGTCGGTTGCGGCTATGGTAGTCTTTTAGAAATTGCTCAACGCCAAAAAATTTCCCTTAATTACACCGGCATCGACATTGTTCCCGAAATGATTGCTCTTGCAAAAAAATCCCATCCTTCTGCTAAATTTCTGAATAAGGATATATTTTCTTTTTCTAGCCGTAATCGTTTTGATTACGTCATCGCCAACGGCCTTCTTACCCAAAAACTGCACGCCACTGATTCTGTTATGGAAAAATTTATGTTCCGCTTAATTAATAAAATGTGGTCTTTTGCTAAACTTGGAATAGCATTTAATAATTTGACTTCTCGAGTTGATTTTAAAAATCCTGAAAACTTTTATTATGACCCGGCTCTCCTTCTCAAAAAAACGGAAAAACTTACCCGCTTTTTTAAAATCCGCCACGACACCTCTTTTTTTGAATATACAACTTATCTTTATAAAAAATCTCCTTTAAAACTATGAGAATTGCCGTGATAAGTTCCTCTGAAGGCAGTGCTTTTGCCGCTTTTTATGACATCGCGAAAAATTTCTGGCCCGAAAACAAATACTTCATTATCACTGATCGTTCTTGCGGTATTGAACAAGTTGCCGCCGATCGCCATCTTCCGCAAATTCGTTTTGAAGAAAAAGATAATAATATTTTCAGTAAAAAATCCAATGATTGGTTGATTAAACAAGGTAATATCGACTGTTGTTTTCTTTTCTTTTCTCGACTCATTACTCTTCCTCTTCTTTCTAATTTTCCCTGTATCAACTTTCATGAATCCCTCCTTCCTTCTTTTAAAGGATTCAAAGCGCTTTTTCAGGCTTTTTCTTCCGGTATTAAGTTTTTTGGCGCCACTGCCCACCTTGCTGACACTGATATTGACCACGGCGCTATTATTGTTCAAGCCATTTCCCCCATTCTCCCCTCCGCTAATATTGATATTATGAACCGTGTATCTTTCATCCAAAAAGTTTGCTTAGAGTTAATCATCACGGAAGCGCTAATGAATAAACGTCTTACTCTTGCTAAAAATGAAGTGCGCTGGCTTAAAACGCCGACTGTCGGAATTCAATTTAATCCTAATCTTGAAAATCAAGAACTGAAAAGATCCGTTTATGAATTAATAATTAAAAATAACGTCTCTGATTTTTTTAGCGCTGAAACATTATGATTCATAAAAAAATCGGCTTTCTTCTTGATCGTTCATCAAGTATTAAAGCCTATGCTCCCGTCATTATTGAATCCTTGAATCGCCACCATCAAGTTTTTATTTTATGTCAAAATAATAAAAACCCAACTTACAATAAAAATCTTTATTCTCTTTCTAAAGAAAACCTAAAGATTCCTCAAATAGAAAAAACCGATATTCTTTATTTTAATAAATCATCCGACCTTATTTCTCTCATAAAAGAAAACGAAATTTCAATAGTTTTTTCGCTTCCTTTCAGAGAAGATTCTTTCGATGATTTTTTTCAAAAAACAGATAATCTAAATTTCAAACTTTTTTGTTTGCAGTGGTATGGCGATCATTTTAATATGGATCCCAAACTTCTCGACATTCTTGACGGCTTTTTTGTTTATAGTCAGGAAACCATTAACTCTTTTTTAAAAGCCTATCCGCTGTCAAAAGAAAAATCTTTTAAATTTATTCCTATTGGTTTTCCCCCTCGCGAATCTCTAAATTTCCTCGCCAATAAAAGAATTATTCGCCAACAGTATGGAATTTCTCCAAACCAAAAAGTTGTTCTCTTGTTTTCCTTAAACATAACCAATAAAGACCCCTTTTGGATTAGTCGCGTCTTCGGCGAACCTAATCGTCTCAAATCATTTTTAAAATGTCTTTCATCCGGATACTTCAAATTTATTTGGGAAAGTCTTTTCGGAATAAAATACGCGAATATCATTAGAATTATTAAAAAATGGTGCGTTAAAAATAATGCTCTTTTAATTGTTAAGAGTCGCCCCAAACACTCTGAACCAGATGCTATTAAAAAAAACTCTGATCTTATTATCGTTGACGATGAGAACTGGTTTCCGCATAAAAGTTTTGAAGCTCTTGTTTTATCAGACTTATCTATTCAATTTTGCAGCTCCAGTATTCTTGAATCAGCCGTATCTAATATTTATTGCCTGAATATATTTGCGCCAAAATTTCTTAATAATGCTTCTCGCTCCTCTTTCTTCTATCGTTCCCTTTTTGATGCTCCTGGAGTTTCCGAGTTTTTATCTTATAAAAAAATAAAATCTTTCCTTAAAAAAAATAACCTAACCGATCTCAAAATAATTCCGAAAAAAAGAGACGAATATCTTCTTAAAAACACTGGCTTTCTTGATTCCCTGGCCTCCAAAAGAATTCTTGATTATCTTGAAAAACAAGAAATAAAATCTGTCAAATAATGTATAATCTTTATAGATAATGAATCTCTATTTAAAAACAAAGCTTTATTACTTCAAAAAATCATTAAATTATCTTAAAAACTACAAGAAACTTGCTCTTCTTGTGGTAATTTTCAGTTTATTAAGCTCTCTTTTCGATGGTTTCTCTATTGGCGCCATTATTCCTTTTTTTCAAAATTTAATATCCGAATCCGCCAACCCCTTTTTCCCCGCCTTTGAAAATATTCAAAAATATTTTTTCCATGGTGAAAAAGTTGATATTCTAATCAAACTTCTCATCTTCGCTCTTGTTATGATTATTTTAAGAAGTATTTTTAATTATTTAAAAACAATTACTTTGGAAAAAACTAGGAATTTGATCAAAAGAGATTTGCAAAATAATATTTTCAATTCCATAACAGATTCTAGTTTGAAATTTTTTTACTCTATGAAATCCGGAGAAGTAGTTACTAATATCAATGTTTTTACAAATAGTATTGTCGCCTTCATTTTTGTCTTGCTTAATCTTATAAGTAATTTCAGTAAAATTATTGTTTATGGATTTATTCTTTTTCTTATTTCTTGGAAACTCACTTTTTTAATCTTTGTTTTCTTTTTGTTCTTTTTCCCTTTTTTCAGAAACATTTTAAACAGAGTTAAGAGGACCGGACAAATATTAACTGAAGAAGCTAAAAACCTCCATTCTCGCATGATCGAAATGCTCGGGAGTATTCCTCTTATTAAAATATCAGGAACTGAAGATGCGGAAAAGAACAGATTTAATAAAATAACCACTAATATGGCTCTTCTTAATTACAGCCAATCTAAACAAACAAACTCTATTCCCTTTATCACGGAAATTCTTGTCATGTCTTCAATTATTGTCCTTATTATTTTTTCTTCTAAAGTTCTCAATTTGGACATTATCTCTAATTTGCCGTTTATTATCGCTTACCTTTATATTTTTCTCCGTCTTTTTTCTGAGGTTAATATTTTTTTACAATCAATTTCTGGTATGTTTGAACATGCCCCTGCTTTTAAAAATTACGAGACTGAACTTAATATCTCTAAAAAAATGAAAATAAAAGAAGGAGAATTCGTTTTAAAATCATTTGGAAACAAGATATCCTTCAATAATGTTTGTTTTTCTTATGAAAAAGACCGTCCTGTTATTAATAATTTGAATTTTGAAATAAAAAAAGGAGATTTTATCGCTCTCGTCGGCCCGACTGGCATGGGAAAATCTACAATTGCCAATTTGCTGGCCGGCCTTTTTTTCCCTGATAGCGGTGAAATATTTATAGATGATAAAGAAATTAGAGAACTTAATCTCAAAAGTTGGCGCCAAAAAATCGGCTTCATTTCTCAAGATGTGATTATTTTTAATGATTCTATTTTAAACAATCTTCTTTACGGTTCTCCTTCAAAAACTTCTTTAAAAGATGCCGAGGAAGCCGCAAAAATAGCCAATATAGATAAATTTATAAAAAATCTTCCGGAAAATTATAATACTATTCTCGGCGAACGCGGCGTTAAACTCTCCGGTGGCCAGAAGCAAAGAATCGCTATTGCTCGAGCCATCTTAAGAAATCCGGAAATTCTTATTCTTGATGAAGCTACTAGTTCTTTGGACGCCAAAACGGAAAAAACTATTCAAAACGCTCTGGAAAAAACAAAAATTGGCAAAACTGTTATTGCTATTGCTCATCGTCTGTCTACCATCATAAAAGCCGATAAAATAATTGTTATTGAAAATGGCCAAGTCGCCGAATCCGGCACTCACGAAGAATTGATTAATGGAAGTGGAACCTATAAAAAATATTATGACCTCCAGTTTAAAAATTAAACTTCTTCTTAAACTTGAAAATGGCCCTTTTGGCGGAGGAAATCAATTTTTAAAAGCTCTCAAAAAAGAGCTGGAAAAAAAAGATGTTGTCTTCGTTGAAAACAGAGAAGAAGCGAATGTTCTTTTTACTGTCACTTATCATAATCTTCTGGAAGCTGTTAAGTTAAAGAGACTGTTCCCTGAAAAAAAACTTATTTTCCGTCTAGGCGATGTTTTTCGCTATCATCGCGGTCCTCGCTGGAAATTTATGGACAAAGCCATCGCTCTTTCTGCTTCCTTCGCTGATGGAGCTATTTTTCAATCAAACTGGTCGTTTGAAGAAGCAAAAAAAATCGGCTTCAATAATAAAAATTCTGTTGTTATTTATAACGCTGTCGATTCTTCTATTTTTAATTCTAAGAACAGAATTTCCCGCTCCGGCAAAATAAAACTCATTGCCGCTAGTTGGTCTTCAAATAAAAATAAAGGATTCTCGTTCTATGAATTTTTAGACAATCATCTCGATTTCGACAAATTTGAGATGACTTTTATTGGAAATTCGCCTGTTGAATTTAAAAATATAATCAAACTGCCCCCTATCCCAAGCGTTGAGATAGCCGAACATTTCAAAAAAAGCGACATTTTTATTTCTGCTTCAAAACTGGAAGCTTGTTCTAATTCCATTTTAGAAGCTATGTCTTCCGGTCTCCCCGTTATTGCCTTAAATAGCGGCAGTAATCCTGAAATTATCAGAAAAGGGTCCGGCGAACTGTTTGATTCCGAATTCGGCCTTCTCTCAAAAATAAACCAAGTTTCTTCTAGTTTGGAAAATTATAAAAATAATAATCAAGAAAATATTGAAAATATAGCTCAAAAATATCTTGACTTTATAAACCGCTCCCCCGTAAAAAAAATAAGCCTTTTTTCTTTTCTTAAAATAAAGTTTTTTTTAAAATTATTTAATCTTTCAAAATAATGAATATCTGGAAATACTACAAACAGACTTTCCATCGGAATCTCCTGGAAAAAATTCTTCTGGAAAATAAAAATCTTATAACAGGAAGAATCATTGATATTGGTTCTAAAAATCGAAGATACGACCATTTTTTTCCTGATTCCGAAATAATCGCTATTGATAAAAATGCCAAGACCGGCGCTGATGTCTCTTTTGGAGATATTGAAAAAGAGCTTTCTTTTGAAAACAACTCTTTTGATTCCGTTCTTTGCTTGGAAGTCTTCGAATATTTAAAAAACATAGACAAAGCTTTAAAAGAAATTGGACGTATTCTAAAGCCTTCCGGCTTTGCTTTTATTTCTCTTCCTTTTCTTTATCATGAACACGGAGACAATCAACGTCTTACTAAAACCTTTCTTTCTTCAAAATTAAAAGAATTTTCTGAATCTAAAATTATCAAAATAGGAAACGGCTGGACTGTTATCTGGGATATTTTAAGAAAAAAATTTTTTTACAACCATTCCTCTTTTCTTAAAAAAATAATTTTTATTTTTCTCCTTCCCTTTCTCGCCTTTATAAAAATTTTTCATTTGGATAAAGTGGAAGATAATTATTATTCCGGACTTTTTATTATTTTAAAAAAATAAAATGATTTTCCGCATTGATGATATCGGCGCTTCCACTAAACAGTTCGAACAATACAGCAAAATCAAATGGGCTAATTTTTGGTTCTTAAAAAAAATAAGCCCTTTCAAAGCCTGGGGCCCCTACCGAGAACTCACCGCCAAGGAGTGGGAAAATATCCTGCTTGTTTTTGGAAAAAACAACATCAAGCCGATTATTGCTATCACCGCCTCTTGGGTGGAAAAAGATTCTTCTCTTACCTCTTTTCCGGAAAAATTTCCCAAAGAAGCGGCCTTTCTAAAAAAATCTTTTTTGGAAAATAAAATTGAAATAGCCAATCACGGTCTAACTCACTGCGTTATTGGCCGTCACCTTCCGCTCTTTAACGCTTCGAATCGTTATTTCCATCGGGAATTTTGGCCGGATTTAGAAAGTTCTCTTCACGAAGAACATATCAAAAAATCCCAATTTATTTTGGAAAATTATTTTGGAAAGCCAATCTCTATTTTTGTCCCTTCTGGCAACGTCTGGAGCATCAAAACTTATCATGCTCTCAAAAACACCAACATAAAGAAAATTATTTCCGGAAAATATATGCTTGATTCCGAAGAAAAAATGTCCGGCATTGAATTTATTGACGACCGCAAAGGTTTTATTTCTTTTCACGACCGGGAATTGAAACTCTTTGGCGCAAAATGGCTGGAAAGAAAAATAGAAGAATCAAAAAAATATGAATAAAGAACTGGAAAAGAAAATATTTGATTATTATCTCAACTACTACAAAAATATCTGTTCTTTAAAAAATCCTGAAAAAAGAGCTGTTTTCAGATTAAAAGAAGAAGAGAATGAGAAAAAAAGATTGAGTCGATTGGAAGATTTAAATCTTCCGCTTGCTAATCTGAAACATTTTATCGTCGGCGCCGGCACCGGTGGCTTAGCCGTTGCCTTGAAAGAAAAATATAATTGCCAAATCTCTGGCCTCGAACCAGACGAAAAAGCGCTGGAAATTATTAAAGAAAAATGTTCCGCCTTGAATCTCTCTCCTGAAAATTTTAAAAGAGAATATTGTGAAAAAATCTCTTCTCCGGATAATTCTTTTGATATTATTCATTGCTACACGGTTTTGGAACATGTCAAAGATATTGATAAATCTCTGGACGAAATGATTAGAATCGTAAAACCTGGCGGAAAAATCTATATCAATACTCCTAATTATTCCTTTCCCTACGAAGGCCATTATAAAATTCCTTTTCCTACTTTTCTTCCGAAAATTTTCGGCTATTTTTACCTTCTTCTCCTCGGCAAATCACCGAACTTTCTTAAAACTATTAACTTTATCACCGAAAAAAAACTTGATGCTATTTTAGAAAAAAAAGACAATATTTCTTTTATTAGAATTAAAGAAATTCCTTCTAAAAGCAGCGGCAAACTTGGCTGGCTTTTTAATTTTCTAAAATTCAAAATAGGCGTCAACCCCAATCAGGAAATAGTTATTACTAAACTTATTCCTCGCCTTTCTATTCTCATAGTTAATTATAATTCTTCTTCCTTTATCGCTAACTCTCTCTTTTTATTGAAAAAGCTTACTAAAAATCCTTATCAAATTTTTATCTTAGATAACAACTCTAAGATAAACGACTGGCAAAATCTGAAAAAAATAACCGCCCAAAAGCCTTATGTCTTTATAGAAAGAAAAGAAACTAATCTCACCGGCTCTATGGCCCACGGCACCGCCCTTAATTGTCTGGTTGAAAAAGTTAACACGCCTTATTTTTCCGTTTTGGACGCCGATGCTATTTGGCTCAAAAAAAACTGGGATGAAATTCTTCTAAAAGAAATAAATGAAAAAATAAAAGTCATCGGCACTCAAGCTGACAGCGCTTCCAAACCTCAAGACTTTCCTCTTATTTATGCCGCTTTTTTTGAAACCGAAACTTTTAAAAAACTGAATATTGATTTTCGTCCTAAAGATTTGGAAAAACACGAAGATACCGGTTGTGAATTGAGAGAAAAATATCTTTCTGCCGGATTTAAAGGAAAAGTTCTGGAAATGAAAAATACCCGTTTTTACAAAAATGGCCCCTTTCACAATCTCCTTGGTGTCGGCGAATATTATCTGAATAATGATTTTTCCTTTCCTTTTGCTTCCCACTTCGGCCGCGGCTCTACTTTAGGCGCCGCTAAATTCTACAAATCTCCTTTTTCTTTTTTCTATAGAATTCCCATTTTCGGCCCTCGTCTCTTAAGATTAAAAGGTATGTTTGAGAGAAAAAAATGGATTTCCATCTGTCAAAAAATAATTAATTTTTAGATTTGATTTTATGAATGATATATTTTTAGATAAAATAAATATTAAAGAAAAAATATTAAGCGGAGAAAAAATAATTCTCGAATTTGGCGGCGGAAACTCTAAAAAAGCAGGCCGCATCAATCTGGATATTTTAAATCTTCCAGAAACCGATATTGTTTTCAATCTTGAAAATGGCCTTCCCTTTCTTCCCGATAATTCCATAGATGAAATCCACGCCACTAGTTCCCTTGAACACATTGCTAATTTTAATTTTCTTATGGAAGAAATCTATCGCGTTTTAAAGCCAAATGGAATTCTTTTCGCTTTTGTTCCTCATTTTTCCAATCCTTATTTTTATTCTGACCCTACTCATCAAAGATTTTTCGGACTTTACACTTTTTCCTATTTTTCTAAAAGTCATTTTCCTTATCGCCGAAAAGTTCCTAAATTTTATAATTCTTGCAATTTTCGCATCAAAAAACAAAAAATTATTTTTCATTCTAAAATACTGGAAAAAATATTTAATTTTCGTTTTCGCCTTCAGGAAATCTATGAAAAATACTTCAGCCCCTTCGTTCCTTGTTATGGCTTAGAATTAACCTTGGAAGCCGTCAAATGAAATCAAACCCTAAAATTTCCGTTTTAATGTCCGTTTATGACGGAGCTAAATATCTAGAAGAATCAATTAAAAGCATTCAAAATCAAACTTTTTCCGATTTTGAATTTATAATTGTAAATGACGCTTCCACTGATAACAGCCTGGAAATAATAAAGAATTTTTCCGACCCAAGAATCATTATTTTAAACAACCCTAAAAACCTGGGCCTTACTAAATCTCTCAATATTGGCCTAAAACAGGCCTCTGGCGAGTATATTGCCCGCCTGGATGCCGATGACCTCTCTTTTCCGGAACGCCTTGAAAAACAGCTCTCTTTTATGGAAAAAAACGAAGATTTTGCTCTTGTCGGCAGTTCCGCTGTTTTGATAAATGAAGAAGGGAAAATTGTTGGCAAAAAAAATAAACCCATTGAATTTTTTGAAATAAAATTTCACTCTCTCTTAAAAAATCCATTTCTTCACCCCTCCCTCTTTTTTAAAAAAGAAATATTGGCTAAAGTCGGAAATTACAATGAAAATTTCTCTTTTGCTCAAGATTATGAACTCACTTCCCGTCTTATTAACTTGGGATACAAAGTTTCCAATCTCTCCGAACCTCTTATAAAATATCGTCTGGAAAATAATTCCATAACCGGAAATAAGGAGACTAGAAAAATCCAATTAGTTAAAGCTCTGGAAGTTAGCTTTAATAATTGCTCTTGTTATTATAATTTCAAAAAAGAAAATATTATCTCCTTAATAAAAGGGGTGAATAAAGAAAAAACCGGTTTTTTTGAAATGATTTTTAATCTTATAAACCTTTATCGCTTAAAATCATCCTTTTTAAAAAAAGAAAAAAGTATTCAAAAAGAAAAAATAATCAGCATCTATAAATCTGAACAAAAAAGCGTTATTTCTTCTTTTTTAAAACCTTCTATAAATTCCTGAAATATCTTCTATCCAATTATCTGAATTAAATTCTTTTTCTGCTCTTTTTTTTCCTTCTTCTCCGAATTTTTTTGCCTTCTCTTCATCAAGAAGAACCTCCTCTATTTTTTCCGCTAATTCTTTTGTTTTAAAAGGATTCACAATAAAACCTGTCTTTCCGTCTAAAACCATTTCTTTGGCGCCGCCGAAAACCGTCGCTATTACCGGGATTCCTGTCGCCATCGCTTCTAAAATAACCGTCGGAAAAGAATCAAAGCAAACCGACGGAACAACTAATAAATCCGCTTTTTTATAAATGTCTTTTATCTCTTTATTTGGAACTTTCCCTAAAAAAATAATTTTTTCTAAAATCCCCTTTCTTTTTGCTTCCTCTTTTATTTCCTCTTTTCTTTTTTCATTTTCTCCGAAAATTATCACTTTAAAACATTTATCCTTAATTGATTTTAGAGCTTCAAAAAGCTGTTTTACTCCTTTTGCCGCGCTTGGTCTTCCTCCAAATAAAATCGTTTTTTCGTTATCCGAAACTTGAAATTTTAATCTTGCCTCGTCTTTGCCTTCTAAATTCTGAAATTTTCTAAAATCTATTCCATTTTTTATCACCGCCACATTATTTATTCCATTCTGTTCTAAAGCTTCTTTTAAAGCCGCGCTTACTGCTATTATTTTATCAGCATATCTTAAATATTTTCTAATCAGAAAATTTCGCCAGGGATTAAATCTTTTTTTTGCCATTTTTAAATTATCCCAAAAACTGACTCTATAATCAGGTTTTCCTTCTGCTGCCGTCTTTAAATATCTCTTCGTTCTAAGCTTCCCATAAGAGAAACTCATCACATCATGCATGGTTATAAAAACTTTTGCCCCGCTTCTCTTTGCTATTTTCAAAGCTCCGTAAGAAATTCCAATATGAATATTATGCGCGTGGATGACATCCGGCTTAAATTCCGCAATAATTTTCTTAAGTTTTTTTAAAACCAGGTAATTATAAATACTTATGTATGCCCTCCATCTTTCGTTGTAATTGCTGAAAACTTTCATAATCCGCAAATCATCATAAATGCTTTCCCCTTCTGAGTTTTTATTTTTAGTGGTTGTAAAAACCAAAACCTCCTCTCCTTTTTCGACCAGTCCCTTTGCCATATTAAAAGCGACAATCGACGCTCCCCCTTCTTCTTCTAAAGGAAATCCGTCCGATAAAATTAATATCTTCATTTTTTTATTTTTTCTAAAATTGCTTCCGCTCGATTCTTCCAATCATATTTTTCGACCTCTTTTAAAGCTCTTTCCGCTCTTTTTTTAGCTTCTTCTTCATTTTCTAAAACTCTTTTTATTTTATCCGCCAAGTCCGCCGCATCATCCGCTTTAAATAAAAATGCCGTTTCTTCATTTAATATCTCTCTTATACTTGATAAATCCGCCGCCACTATTGGTTTTCCCGACGCCATATATTCAAACATTTTTAAGGGCGACGTAAAAGTTCTGGAAATTTCCTCCTTTCCGGAATTCGGCAAAACTAGCAAATCCGCCGCCATCATATACGAGGGAATCTCCTTTTTTCCCGCCAACCCCGCAAAAATCACCTCATTCTTCAAATCTAACTCCCCGACTAATTTTTCTAATTCTTTTTTTTCTCCCCCTCCTCCCACTATCATTAGCTTCACTTTACTTTCTTCTTTTTTAGAAGTTAGAAATTGAAAGTTAGAAATTGATTTTATAAGCACATCCACTCCTTTCCATTTTTGCAAACTCCCCGCATACATCGCAATTTTTTCCTTTTCTTTGATTCCGAACTTGTCTTTGATTATTTGGCTCTCATCTCTTGCTTCTTGGAATTTCTTTAAATCGACTCCATCTGGAAAAATTTCTATTTTTTTCTCTTCAAAACCATCTTCAACCATTTTCCTTTTTAATCCGAAAGTTATGGAAACTATCAAAAAAACCTTTTTTAATAAAAATCTGTAAAAAGATGCCCATTCTCCAAAATTATGCGCTTCGTAAATTGTTTTGTATCCGCGCCTTGAAAACAAAAAAGCCACCTCCATATCTCTTGTGTAAATAATCGCTCCCTTTTCAAAAGTTATAAAAAACAATTTAAAAAAGAAAAAAAATCTGTGTAAAATAAAAGCTGTCCTGCCTAATATTTTTTCCATCGGCATAAAATCTAAACTGCCGATTTCTTTTATTTCAAATGTTTTTCCGATCGAATAATAATCAAAGATATTCTCTTTTATATAGTTTTTTCTAAAAGAAGAAATAAGGGTGACTTTATTCCCCAGCTTCCCGAACTCTTCGCACATTTTGGCTATCTGGTATCCGTGCGCTTTTTCCGTCGGAATTCTAACGTTGGTTATATAATAGATATTCATTGCCAAATTTTTATGAATTTTGATTTATTTAAAAATTTGAGCGCTCCGACTTCGGTCGGAGTTGCCAATTATAAACTTCAAAATCTTCTCCGCTCGGCTTTCCCAAGTAAAATTTTTAACCGAAGTTTTTGCTTCCTTTGTCATCTTTTCTCCTTCGCTTTTGTTCTCTGTTAAAAAATTTATTTTTGATGCTAAATCTTTTTCATCTTCCGGCTTGAAGCTCAACCCCCTCCCTTTTAAAACCTCGTTGATCAAATCCAAATCCGAATAAATTATTGGCGTCCCGCTTGCCATATATTCATAGACCTTCATCGGAAATCCCCACTCTCTAAAATGCAGAGAATCCGGATATGGAATAACAAGAATATCCATCGCCTCTTCATATTCCGCTATCTTTTCTTCCTTCTGATATTCTAAAAAAATAACTCGTTCCGATACTTTTTCTCTTTCTGCTATTTCTTTATATTCTTCTATCTCTTTTTCTTTTCCTCCGACAAAAACCATCGCAAAATCACTCCTTAAAAATTTTAACGCCTTTATCATTATTCCGATTCCCTTATCCATTCCCATCGTTTTAAATCCCCCTATGTATCCGACTAGCTTCTTATCTTCTGGCAATCCCAGCATCTTTCTTTTGCTTGGAATTTCTGATTTTGAATTTATTTGAAATTTTTTCAAGTCCGCTCCTCCTCTTGCCGTTATTATTTTTTCCCCCGAAACTCCCGTCTTTTCTATAAGAAGTTTTTTTAATCTGTCCGATGTGGTTATGAGAAAATCGCTTCCTCTCGCCATGAGTTTATCTCTAAAATCAGAAAACATTTGATGCCAATCGGAACAGATGAAATACTTTAACCGAAAAATCTTTTTCCAAAAAATCAAAATTAAAATCAAATAAGAATCATTGGAGAAAAAAATTAGGCCTTCATTCCTTCTTTTAAAATAAAAAAACGGCAGCCAGAAAAAATAAAATAATGCTCTGCCTTTGTTTTTTTCTAATCTCAAATTTAACTTATTTACTCCTTGAAATTCTTCTTCATCCAATTTTGCCCCCACAAATAAAAAATCTTCCCCAAGTTTTTGGGAAAAAGTTTTTGCCATATTTTTCACGAAATTATGGTCCGCTGTCCTTCCGGGATAAGATTTGGAAGTTAAATAAATCAGTTTCATTTTTTCTGCCCTATTTTAATACAATTTTCCGCCTTTTTCCTTCCAAATTGCTTATATCGGAACATTCACTATTCCCATTAAATATCCGGTTAAATAACTAGAGAGAGCGTAAAAAAACACGAAGAAAATAAGCGTAAAATCGCTTTTTATTTTCGCTAGTCCAAATCCCGAAACAAGCGCCAGCCACGGAACCAAAACAAAAGCGATTCTCTGAGTCATTACCGGCCAAGCCAGAAAAAACAAAGAAGCCGGTAGCAGCGCTAAAAAAACTATTCCTTCCTTATTCCACTTTTCTTTTATAATTTTAATCAAACCGAAAGCGAAAATCGGCCATCCTGCCAAAAAAAGCCAGCCCAAAACTTTAACCAGTAAAATAAAATCGTAAGAATTTTTTCTTGATGCTGGGTTCGCCAGATAATAATTTAAATTGAATCCGTACCAATCGAGATACGAGTATCCGAAATAAAAATAAAAAAATAAATGATAAGCGGCTAAAACGGAAAGGAAAGTTAAAATAGCAACCGACATTTCTTTTATTTTTTCCTTTTTCCCTTTTAAAGAAAAACCGATTAAAAAAACCAAACTTATCATTCCTAATCCTCCATATTCTTTGAAAAGAACCCCGATGGAAGAAATAATTACTGCCAGCCAAAAGTCTTTCTTCTCTTGTCGGTTAAAATATTTTACCGCCAAAAAAGAAGCGGCTATAAAAAACGCCCATCCGGCCATATCGGTTAAATGAGCTATTCCAAAGTTTATTATGTCGTAATTCAAAAAAATGAAAAAAGAACTTAAAAAAGCTGCCTTTTTATTTTGCAAAACTTCATTGGCTAAAAGATAAAAAGATACGGTTGCCGCTAGATAAAAAATAATATTGATAAAAAACATGCTTCCGTAAATTCCAAAAATAAAACTGAATAATGAAGTTAAAAAAATAAACAAAGGAGCGGTTAATAATCTGTTATAAATCGTCGCAAAATCAAAACTTTTTTCCACTTCTTCTCCTCTTAAAAATTTCGTTGCTTCAAAATAACTTATTGAATCTCCGGAAGGTATTATCGGCCATCTCGCAAAAAGACAAATCAAAAGATTGATAACGGCAAAAAATAGAAGCCATTTTATCCATTTATCTTTAAATAAAAAATTCATCTTGTTTTTAAGAAATTATTGTCCCTATTTTTTGCCAAAACTTATCAATCTGCAAATATAAATCCAAACTGGCAGCTATTGTAAAAAATAGAAGTGGCGCTAGCTGCATCTTCCAACTTATTTCTCCTTTTTCAGAAAACCAATATCCCGCTGACAAAATTACCGCAAAAGGCAGAAGAGTTATTCTATATCGGCTACTGACTATTGTTATAACTGATACTAAAAATAAGAAAATCATGGAAAAAATCATCGCTTTTGAAAAAGTGTTTTTTGCTTTTTCTTTGGCTGTTTTTAGAGAATAAACAAGCGCTGTCCCAAAAATAAGAACATAAGACAATATTGAAAACAAAATCGTTAACGTTTGTTCAAAACTATTAAAATAGTGGAACCAAAATCCTCCTGTCTTGGTTGGCGACCAAAAAATAATCCCCTTTTCTGTCCAAACTAACGATAAAGAAACCGGATTTTCCTTGGCAAAATCTAAAAACCATTTTAAAGAATTGTCATAAAAGGCTATTTGATTGGAACTTTTTTCCTCTGTTTCCCTGTATAAATCAAAATCGCTTCTGAATTCTCCGTGATTTCCCGGATAATTTCCTGATAATAAATCAACTCCTCCCGCTGTCGTATGAGTCAATAAAATACTGTCGTAAACTTGATAGTTTCTTGATATCCAGGGAACCTGTAAAGCCGAAAAAACAAAAATAACCGCTAAAACTGTTTTGTATTCTTTTTTAAAAAACAAAACTGACAAAAAAGAGAACAAAATCATTAAAGCCACCGGCCTTACGAGATACAAAATTCCCAAAATAAACCCTAAAAAAAAGCTTTTTCTTGAATCTTTTTTTTCTAAATTTGAATAGAATATCAAAACTGAAACTGAAGTTAAAAAGATAAAAAGAGATTCGGAAAGAAGCATCGCGTTTAGTTCTATCATATCTATAAAAAATCCTGCCGGAATCAAAACAAAATATATTTTTTTCCAATCTTCTCTCTCCCCTTTTCCAAAAAACGCTTCAATTAAAATCGCCAAGATTAAAATAGTCAAAGAATAAAACAAGGATTGCAGAAACCAGATTATCCAAGTTTTTTCTCCGAAAATAGAATAAACAGCCGCTAGAAAAAATTCATACCCCGGACCCACTTTTACGATAGAATCGTCTTCCATTAAAGTATTTTCCGAACCTAATCTGTATTCTCCAAAATTAACTAAATTTTTTGCTATTGTGTCATATGCTCTCGCGTCCACCGCCGGTTTTATATTGTGAATCAAGGAATATCCAAAGCTTGCTAAAAAAACCAAAAATAAAAAAACATAAAAATGCTTGGCGGAAAAAAGAAATTTAAAAGATTTCTTAATCGTCATTTTTTATTTTGAAAATAAATTATATTTGATTATCTGCCATATGGCTGAAATGCCGTCTTTCCACCCGATTTTTTTTCCTTCTCCGTATCCCCTTCCTCTGTAAGAAATAGGCACCTCCGCCACTCTGAATTTTTTTATCTTTGCTGTTATCTCCGGCTCTATCCCGAATCTTGAAGAAACCAACTTGTCTTTTATTTCCAAAACCGTTTTTCTTGTTAATGCCTTATAACAGGTTTCCATATCCGTCAGCTTAAGGCCGGTAAGAAAATTGGATAATATGGTTAAAATTTTATTGCTGAAATATTGCTTGAAAGTCATTTTTTTTATTGACTCCGGCTTTAGAAATCTTGAACCGTAAACCGCGTCCGCCTCGCCTCTTAAAAGTTTAGGCAGAATCACATTATATTCTTCCGGCTCATATTCTAAGTCAGCGTCTTGGATAATCACAAAATCTCCCGTGGCGATTTTTAAGCCGTCTATAACCGACGCTCCCTTTCCTTTATTTTCTTTATGTCTTAAAACTTTAAAACCGTCTCTTTTCTCATACTCCCTCAATATTTCTCCTGTCGTGTCTTTGGAAAAATCCTCAACCAAAACTATCTCCTTCTCAAGATTTTCTATTAACCTCACATTTTCCACTTTTTTTATTATTTCCCGAAGCGTTTTTTCTTCGTTATAAATCGGAATAATTACTGATAGCTTAAGCATTATTGTTCTCTTTTTAAAATCTCCGATAGCTTTCTTCCAAGCTCTTTTAGGCTCTGCTCCTTCTCCGCTTTTTTTCTCAACTCTTTAGTCATTCTTCCAGCCCCTTCACTATTTAAAAATTCCCTCGCCTTTTCTATTTTTAAAGCCAAATCACTGGAATCTTCTTCTTTAAATAATAACAAATGAGCATATTCCTCGCCAAAAAAATTTTTTAATGCCTGATTGGAAGTAATAACAGGCAACTCCGCAAAAATCGCCTCAAAAATAGTTTTATCCATACTCCCCGTCTTTGTGGCATTTATAAAAACATCATAATTGGCATAAACCTCCGACGCTTCTAAATTGGAAATCTCCGGCAAAAATCTTATTTCTCCGGCTAATTTTGAATCTTCAACCCTTAACTTTAAATTTTCATAATACTTTTTGTCTTTTTCTAAAGCTTCCCCGATAATATCTAATTTAAAATCTGTTCCTTTTTCTTTTAAAATTTTCCCCGCTTCTATAATCGTTCCAATTCCTTTCACCGGCGCTATCCTTCCTAAATATAAAATTTTAAAAAAACTTTTTTGTCTGTCCTCTGGCTTTCTAAACTTTCTGCTTTCAACTTTAAACTTATCCTCATCTATTCCAACCGGCATCAAAATTCCTTTTTTAAATCTTGCCGTAAAAGAAAAAGGAGAAGTGTAAAAAACATTATCCGACAAAAAAACTACTATTCTTGTCGCTAAACTTCCCTTCGGATGATTTCTCCATAAAAAAATTCTTTTCCCTGATAATTTCCACAGCCACCATCCTAAAAGAACATATTCCTCATTCATATGAACAAATACCGTCTCATAGTTTTTTCTTTCTTTCCAAATATATTTATAAAAATTAAAAATATACCTCAATCGCTTTATAACTTTAAACTTTATTAACTTTCTGTCTGTCGTCTTTTTTGCAACCTCTTTTCCTAAAGAAAAAACTTTTACACTTTCCGGCAATTCTTCTTTTCCTTTTTCAAGACAAATTACTGTTATCTTTTCGAATTTTTCCGCGAACTCCCTTATCCATCCATGAAAAAATCCCAGCACGCTGTCATTTTTATCAACCTTTTGCGTTATTATTAACAATTTCATTTTTCTAAAATTTCCTTAAATTTATTCAAATATTCATCTTTACTCATTAAGTTTTTAACTGACTCTTTCGCTCTCTCGGCCATTTTTTCTCTTTTCTCTTTATTTCCCGCCAAAACTTCTATCGCTTCCGCCATCTTCAAAACTGAACCGACCGGAACCACCGTCCCGCTTTCCCCGTCCTTTATTATCTCTCCCGCTATCCCTGTATCGGTTATTAAAACCGGACACCCGGCCGCCGCCGCCTCAACTGCCGTCATTCCATAACCCTCATAAACCGAAGAAGATAAAAATAAGTCGGCCGTTTTCATGGCAGAAATTGCTTTTTCATGCGTCAGTTCTCCTAAAAATTCTACATCTTTAAGAATCCCTCTTTTTTCCGTTTCCCTTTTTAAATCCGGCAAACTCGGACCCTCTCCCGCTATAACCAGTTTCATTTTTGGTCTTTTCTTCAAAGCTTCGAAAAATGCGGCCACGGCCGATCTGATGTTTTTTTCCGGAGTTATTCTTGAAACCATCAAAATTATGAAATCCATCCCCGGATATTTCTCTTTTAAATTAAAAGATATCGGAATATTTTCTATCTCTTCCGCTTTAATTGATATCGGCAAAACATCTATCTTTTTTCCTTCCAAGCCGATTTCTACCAGAGATTTTTTTATTCTTTCTGAAACTACCCGGATTCTATCCGCTTTCCAAATTATCAATTTCGCGGCAAACACTCTTATCTTATTTAAGAATGATTGCCGAAAGAAAAACGGCGACAAAAAATCGGTATGAATTTGCGCCTGCCAAAAAATTCCCGAAAAAGT